>Ga0137418_10000354_pt1 | contig 40299 bp, 35 predicted proteins | sample CZODoug3_1_2_16f_FD_122242 | JGI IMG/M metagenome (GOLD analysis project Ga0137418, IMG submission 122242) | Vadose zone soil fungal communities from Angelo Coast Range Reserve, California, USA - CZODoug3_1_2_16fungal (Hybrid Assembly) | ecosystem: Environmental > Terrestrial > Soil > Vadose...
GTGGAGCTTCACGCCATCGCGCATGGGGATCATGACGTCGCGAAGGTTGTAGTCCCAGGTGTCGCTGACGGGAGTGAAGTTGGTCGGGGTTTCGCTCGGGTACTGCGGGTAAAGGGGCTTGGGGGCGTCTTCGGCGCCAAGGCCGCTGCTCACGGTGAGGAGAAGGCCGGCGAGGGTGGCGGTGAGGCTCGTTTTCATGGCGTCCCCTGATTGCTGTTGAGCGAAATACCGGGCGGACGGTCCTCGGGCCCATCGCGCCCATCCGGACGCCGTCGACTCAAGACCCAGCCGCACGCAGAATAGCCGCAAGACTGCGCTGCACATCCGCCTCGGTCGTTGCCCATGAGGACACACTGATGCGCATCGCAGTGTGGCCCTGCCAGACCGTGCCGCCGCACCAACAGGTGCCTTCGTCCTGCACCCGTGCAATCACCTCGCGCGTGCGCTCCGAGCTCCCGAACGATACCAAGACCTGGTTGAGCACGACGTCGTTTAACACGCGGTAGCCTGCAGCTACGAGCCCCTCGGCAAATCGTCCGGCGTGGCGGCAGGTGCGTTCGATCAGATCGGCGAGACCTGAGCGGCCAAGTTGGCGCAACGCGGCCCACACTTCGATGCCGCGGGCGCGGCGTGAGAAATCGGGCGTATATTGATAAGGGATACGGTATTCGTCCTGTAGCAGATACGCGCCGCCGACGGACATCGCCGTCCGTAGAGCATCAGCGTCGCGCGTGAATACCACGCCGCTGTCGTAGGGCACATTGAGCCACTTGTGAGCGTCGATGGCCCAGGAGTCGGCGTCTTCGATGCCGTGGACCAAATGCGCTCGCGCCGGCGCGGCCGCCGCCCACAGACCGAAAGCGCCATCGATATGCACCCAGGCGCCTTGCGAGTGAGCACGCCCGCAAATTTCCGAAATAGGGTCAAAAGCGCCGGTGTTTACGTTGCCCGCCTGCACGCACACTAAGGTCCGCTCGTCAACGGACGGCAACGCGTCGACGCGCATCCGTCCTTGTGCATCGACGGGCACGCGTACGACTCTTTCGCGCCCGAAGCCGACCAGTGCGAGCGCCTTCTGCACGCTCGCATGTACCTCTTCGCCGACCACGAGCGTGAGCGGCGGTGCACCAAATAGCCCTTGCGCTTCAACATCCCAACCAACGCGGCGAAGCAATGTGTGTCGCGCAGCGGCGAGCGCTGCAAAGTTCGCCGCCGTCGCACAGGTGACAAACCCACCGGCGCTCTGCACGGGCAGATGGAAAATTTCCTTAAGCCAGCGCAGCGCGACGGTCTCGAGCGCGGCGTTGGCGGGTGAGGTGATGACCAGACCCGCGTTTTGGTCCCACGCGGCCGCCAGCCAGTTTGCCGCCACCGTCACTGGGAGCGAGCCGCCAATCACGAAGCCGAAAAATCGTCCGCCGGCCGAGGCCATCGTGGCCGGCGAACCGATTTCATCCAATTCGGCAAGTACCGCCTCAGCGCTGGACGTCTGCTCGGGAAAACCCCGTTCGAATTTGGCGAGTGCCGCGATCGCCTCCTTGGCGGGCGCAACGGAGCGAGTATCGAGAGACTCGAGATAGCGGCTCGCCCGTCGCGCCGCTGCGTCCAGGAGGTCACTCATAATGAGACTAAGTATAAGCGCACTGCATGAATTCGGCGATGAGCGCGCACTTCCTGTCTTGCAACAGGTTCCGTGAGTGTCGTGTTGAGATTGCGGAGGGCCTCGTGATCGAGCTGCGCCCTCTGCGGGACTCTCATCGGTAGAAAATGTGATTGCCGATCGTTGTGACGGCTCTCCTGTTCCTCGACCATCCGGGCACGACGCTCGTCGCGTGATAGAACAACGCACCGGGCACAACCGGCGTGTTCAGGTCATCGTACACCGTGCTCGCCACCGCCATCGCCTGCTTCCAGGCAGGCCCGTCCGGCGGGGACAGCGCGCCGAGCTCCGTCCATGAGAAGTCTGCAACACGCCGGCGGCGGTTCGGATCCCACCGAGTCTCGTGCACCACTTCGCAGATCGTGTGCGGGAAGTTCTGGGCCCATGTCCGATTCAAGGTGACTTCGGCAACCGCGTACTGGCCTGCGAGCGGCTCGCCGCGAGCTTCGAAATAGATGTTCTCGGCGAGGCATTGCAGATCAATTTCGCGCCGACGTGCACGTGTTGCTTCCCGCTGCACGGCCTGAATACGGGCAGGCTCGATGCGCGTTCCGTCCACGTAGGCAAAATAGATGATGCCCGCCATACCAAGGATCGGCAGCCCGAGCATCACAAGGAACCCCAGGTTTTCCTTCTCGCCGACGAGCCAGTAGGCGAGTCTGCGGCGCCAGATTACCGGCCAGATGCGCGCTTCGCAGAGCAGCGATGTGAGCATCATGGTTCGGCCGACATCCCTTATGACGCCAGCGCCGGAAACGTCTGTATTAAGTCAAACGCGCGCATTATGTTCCACCCTACGGAGGACACGCGCGTCACTCTACATCGAAGAAAAGCGGGCATGGTGTGAACTGTTCGATGCCTCGCGACCGATGAGTCTCGCTGAACTGCAACCGTGCCTCTCATACCGGCCTCCATGTGCACGCTTCGCGGAGCGCGAATGGCCACACGGCTGGAAGGGGGCAGCGCCCAGTGTGCCGGCTGACGCGGGCTATTCCGGTCGCACCACCACCGGCTCTCCAATCACGACCACCTCGGGTTCTTCAGGTCCTCCTCGCCGGCCGCCGTTCGCCTTTCCGAAGACGTGGACGCGATGATATTCAAGATACCGACACTGCTCTGGGCTAAAGGGTCCGACATTCCGCGGCAATGCGAGGCCCCAACTCGTGAGGACTGCCTGATTCAGGTCTTTCGAGACCAGTAGTTCGCCAGGATCCGCAAAGGAAATGTACCCTCTGTCAAAGAGGTGATCGACATGAGGTGACAGCAGCAGTCCGTTGCATCCATCGACCTTCTCCCGGTCGTCGCAAATGCTCCAGGGTTTGATGTGCCTGGCTCGAAGGTGCCGCCGATCCAAGAGTCCCGTCACGCGGCACTTCCGCTCGATCTGCTCCACGTTTACCCGGAATATCCCTTGACCGCGGCGCGCGTTCAGCAACGTCTTCTTGAGGGTCGGACCGATGTCGGTCCGCTGCAGAATGCGCTCTTCGGCTGCATCATCGACAAGACTTCCGCCTGTCGTCCGGGTGATCGACTCGACGATGTGCGCGACTTGGCCGGCGAACAACTTAGTCAGCCTAGTGACCATCGGCTCTGGAACCGCGGCCAGGAACACACTCTGGTTGACATCACCCGACGCGCGAATCGGCGAGTGTCTGGCCGGCAGGACGGGCGCGAGTTGCGATGAATGATCCTTGGGCCGCAGCGGCTCGGCAAGCTCCGCGAATCGAACCGGCACCTGCCAACCCGGACTGGTTCCCCACTGATTACCCGCGGAGCCGAGTTCCGGCGGCTTCGGGGCCTCCCGTGCCCGCCCTAGCGCGACGCCGACGGCGCGGATCGCCTCGTCGGCGAATGACAGCACGACATCCCCCGGCATCACGTGGATCATGTTGTCGTACGACACATTCTTTGCGCCGTTCTGATTCTTCTTCGGCGACCACAAGTATTCGCCCTCCAGCTCCTGGCGGTACGTCTGCCTGTGATTCACCCACCAGTACTTCGGTTTTTGAAACACAAAAAGGCACCCGGCAAGCCTGCGATAGGCGGAAATGACACGCGTTGGATGCAGCGTACACCAGGCGATACCGGGGGGTACATGGGCACCCCCGCCGCCATGCAGCGCTTAAGCCCCGCATTGCCTGCAGCGCCGCCGGGCTCGGCGAGCGCGGTCACCTTGGCAAATCGAGTAGCGATGGAAGGATCCGCTCGATAAGCAGCTTGTCGGTGAGGGCTCCGGCGCCCGGTACCCGGTAGTTGGTGGTGGTTACGACGGCGACCAGCTTCTCGCCCGGAAAGACGTAAACCTTGTTACCGCCGGTGCCGTACATTGCGAAGCACTTGAAGTCGCGGCCGCCGGAGTGGAAGGTCTGAAGCCACCAGAGATAGCCATAATCGGTGCCCTCGCGCGCGTTGGCGTGCGGGCTGACGGACCGTGAAACCCAGTCCGCGGATAACACGCGACGACCCTTCCAGGTGCCCCCGTTCAGGTAAAGTTGAGCCAGCTTTAGCAGGTCGCGACTGCGCAAACCAAGACCCCCACCGGTCATGGCCGCGCCCAGCGGCTGAAATTGCCACTTGATGCGCGTGATGGCCAAGGGCGCGAACAGATTGTCGCGCGCAAAATCCGGGATGCTTTGCTTTGTCGCACGCTCCAGCAACGGACCCAACGTGGTCGGGCCGGCGGTGCAATAGCTCCAGCTACGACCGTAGGGTGAAGCCGCGGGCTTGGCCACCCAGTCGGGGAACCCCCGGATCGGTAGATCCAGAGTGAACCGCACCCAGTCCTCGAGCAGGTACATGCGTTCCTCGTTCCCGCGCGAGAACTCATTTTCGTCATCGCACTCGAGCAGCGAGCTCATGGTCAGGAAATCCTCCACCGTGATCTGCGCCTTGCGCGGATCGGGATTCTGCAGCGGCTGCTTGTCGGGGAAGAAATCGAGCACCCGGGCGTCGACGCCCGCAAGCAGACCGCGGTCGATGGCGATACCCACCAGCATACCGGTCACCGTCTTGGTCGCGGAGCGGGTGTTGCGCAGAGCTTCCGCGCCCTCGGCATCGAAATAACGCTCGAACGCCAGCTTGCCATCGCGGGCCAGCAGTACGCTCGTGATCTGTTTGAAGTCGCCGGCGCGAATCGATTGCTCCATCTGCGCCAGACGCTGCCCGGACAATCCGGCGGCGGCGGGTTCCGCCACGGCGAGTGCCTCCCTGTCGGCGGATGCCGCGGCGCCGGCCAGCAGCAACATCCCCCAGCCCGCCAACGTCCTCATGCTGTTCACACTCATTGCGTTCATGCTCGTTTCCGGCGCCTCGTGCTCGCGCGGGCCGCTGCCCCCCATGCCGTGACCTTGGCCCAACCCGAGGAGCCGCTCTTGTCGATTTGAAACCCAGGCGAGGGGAACACGTTCCCTCCAGCCAGCATTCGATATTCGCCCGGCGGCAAGCCACAGCGGGCGAAGGGCGACAGTCAGGTGACGAGATTCTGTGGCTTCCCGGCGATGAAAGCCTCGATATTGTCTATCAATTGATCGGCGAGAAACTGCATGGCACCGTCGCTGGCCCAGGCGATGTGGGGTGTCAGAATGAAGTTCGGCAAGCGCAGCTCGAGCAGCGGGTTGCCTTGCTTGGGCGGCTCGTTGGTGAGGACATCGAAGCCGGCGCCCGCGATCAGTCCCTGCTGCAGCGCCTGCACCAGCGCTTGCTCATCCACCAGCCCGCCCCGAGCGGTATTGATCAGGATTGCGCTGCGCTTCATCTTGCGGAGCTCGTCCATGCCGATCATGTTGCGAGTCTCGTCGGTCAGCGGCAGGTGCAGGGAAATGACGTCGCTCTGCGCCAGTACCTGAGCGAGTGGGGCGAATACCACGCCTGGTGCCTTGGGCGGAGCGTGATCGGCAAACAGCACGTTCATGCCGAAGCCGCGGGCGATATGTGCCGTTGCCTGGCCGAGGGCTCCCTCGCCAATAATGCCTAGGGTTGCGCCGTACAGATCGCGAATCGGGTAGTCAAAAAAGCAAAACTGATCGACCTGCTGCCACCTGCCGTTCTCAACATCCTGGCGGTAAGCGAGCAGATTGCGCCGTAGCGCCGTGATCAGAGTGAACGCGTGCTCGGGAACGGTATGCACGGCATAATTGCGAATGTTAGCTACCGCGATGCCATTCGCCTTGCAATAAGCAATATCGATGACATCGTAGCCGGTTGCCGCTACTGCGATCATTTTGAGCTTCGGCAGGCGCTGCAATGTATCGGCCCGCAGCGGCACCTTGTTGGTGATCGCAATCGTTGCATCACGCAGGCGTTCCGTCAGTTCGTTCAGCGCCGTGACCGGGTACTCCTGCCATGTGTGCTCGAAAGCGGGGCGCCTGACCTTCGCCTGCAGCGCGGAACGATCCAGAAATACGATGCGATGCGTCATACCCGTACCCGGATGGCCGTCGTGGTTTTGTCCATTACCCCTGTATGGATCCGGTCGAGTGGGCCCCGTAGAACTGCTCTTCCTGGCTGACTTTCTTTTTCGGAATCGGATCGTGCGCGCGCCAGTAGTTGGAGGCCGCGGCGACACCGCTGCCCGGAGTGACTTTGATGCCGACGTCGAGCATGGCCATCTCGGCGCCGGCGAGGGCGCCCATCAGCATCAGCTCATTGAGATCCCCCAGATGTCCGATACGGAACACTTTGCCGGCCACCTTGGAAAGCCCCGCGCCCAATGCGAGGTTGTAGCGGCGGAACGCCACATCGATCACGTGCGCACCGTTGATACCCTCCGGGACGACGATGGCGCTCACGGTATCCGAATACCACTTCGGTTCCTTGGCGCACAGCTTCAGGCGCCATCCCTGGGTGATGGCCGCACGCACCCCCTCGGCCAGGTAATGGTGGCGGAAGAAGACCACCTCCAGGGTCTCTTCGAAGATGATGTTCAGAGCCTCACGCAAGCCGTAGAGCATGGGTAGCGCGGGCGTATAAGGGAAGTAACCGCTGGCATTCGCCTTGATCATGTCAGCGAGATCGAAATAGCAGCGCCGCGACTTGGCACCGTCCATCGCACTCAGCGCCTTCGGGCTCACGCCGAGGATGCCCAGCCCCGCGGGCAGCATCAGACCTTTCTGCGAGCCGCTGACAGCCAGATCGACCCGCCACTCGTCCATGCGGAAATCGATGCTCGCCAGGGAGCTGACAGTGTCCACGAACAGCAGCGCAGGATGCTTCGCCTCATCCAGAGCCCTGCGCACTCCGGCGATGTCGCTGGTGACCCCGGTGGCAGTCTCGTTATGGCAGGCGAGCACACCCTTGATCTGGTGTCGCTTGTCGGCCCTGAGTATCTCCTCGTAACGGTCCAGCGGCACGCCCTCGCCCCATTCGACATCGAGAACCTCCACCTCATAGCCGAGACGCTGCGCCATATCGACCCAGAGATGGCTGAACTGGCCAAAGCGCGCCGCGAGGATCTTGTCACCCGGAGAGAGGGTATTGGTCAGCGCCGCCTCCCACGCGCCCGTTCCCGAGGATGGAAAAATGAAAACCTGGCCCGCGGTGGTCTTGAACACCCTCTTGAGGTCGCTCAGGACGCTGGTTGAAAGCTCCGGGAATCTGGATGACCGATGGTCCTCCATCGCCACCACCATGGCCCGTTGCACACGGTCCGGAACGTTCGTGGGTCCAGGGACGAACAGGAAATTTCGGCCTGGCATGCGGCGTCCCATCACGCCCTCCTCTTCCACTATCAGGGTATCGCGAGCGCGCCTGTTGCACCTTAAGCGAGCGCCCGCGCCCGGCGGCGCCCGATGCCACCCATACTATCTGTCCGGGGCCGGAAGGACCAAGCATGCGCGCCAGGCGCGCGGGCACCTTGAAGCGGATCAGTCCGGCCGCCTGCCTCGCCGTCACTTGTTCGCGGCGATTGTTTCGAAACGCATATTCTGGATGGCATACGATTTCCAATCGCGATAATCAAAGTGCCACCACTCGTATTCGTAGACGGCAAAGCCTTCCGCCTCCATGTGCCGGCGCAGGAGGTCCCGCAAACGGCGTTGTTCCGCAGTGCCGCCAGCATAGGTCGGATATGCGCGCTCGGACATCTCATCGTACAGGCTGGGCATCTCGGCCGCGTGGCCCGTCTTCAAGTCATACAGCGTGAGATCCACCGCGCAGCCACGGTTGTGGCGCGAGCCTGTGGCAGGATCTGCGACGAAGTTGTGATTGTCCGCTGGCGTTGCTTCCCAGAAGATCTTCGTCACGTACCATGGCCGATACGCATCGTGCACCAGCAGGCCGTAGCCCTCATCTGCGAGCGCACGCTGTACGCGCACCACGGCTTCTGCGGCGGGTCGTTGCAGGAAGGCACGCGCCTGGCTGTACAGCGGCGTGCCGAGAAAATTGCGCTTCGTCGCGTAGCGGATATCGAGTTTGATCGTCGGGTCGAGCCTCGTCAGCTCGACCAGATCCGCCGGACGGAATTCGCCTGGCTCGACCGGTGGCGAGGCCGCGAGCGCCAGCGGCAGCAATTCGGCGACCGGTCGCACCGGAGCGATGTGGAAGACCTGCGGAGCATCGGTGAGATGTTCGCGCGGCGCCACGGTGGACGCGCAGCCAGCGAGAGCGAGTACACCCATCAGCGCCAGGTAAGGATTCATGTCTGGGGTCCCGGCTTACGGCTTGTGCATCGGTACCATGCGGATCGTGAGCCCGCCTGGCAGCGGATGGTCGATCGCGCGGCCCGGGACGTATCCATACTTCTGGTAGAGGCGCACCCCGGGAAGCGTCGCCATCAGCTCGAACGAGGAGAATCCGGCCCGTGTCGCCTCCGCTTCGCTGCGAGCGAGAATCGCGCGCCCGATCCCGTGGCGGGCATGCTCAGGGTCGACGAAGAACGCCCTGATCTTGGCCGGGTCCGACTTCGGGTCAAGCCAGGACTCGTCCCGCTCGGCGCGCGCGTCGCTGCCGAACAGTGTCCGCCGCCGACCCCAGCCGCCGCACGCGACGATGTCCCGTGCATGCGTCTCGGCGACGAAGAGTGTCCCATCTCGTATGAGCCCCGTATCGACGCCGAAGGCTCCCAGGAGTGCCGCTTCGATCTGCGCCTGCGTGTAGTCGGCGGCCCCGAGTCCGTGAATCGAGCGCGCGATCAGCTCATTGAGTGCCGGAACGTCCTTGAGCGTCGCGACTCGCAACGTATATTCCACCACGGCACCTAGCGTGTGCGGGACGGCCAGCGTCACATGAGCGCACTTCCCCCGCAGGCTATGGCGCCTGCGGCGGAAGTGTCGACGGGCATCTTAGAACTTCGCAGCGAGTCGGAGATAGTAGAACGCCCCGTTATAGCCAAATGGTCCGCCGGTACGCGGATACACCTCGCCGTCGACGGCGCCGCCCGTGGTCGGGTAGATCGTGAGCTTCGGGGTGTTGACGAGCTTGTCCGGGTAGACATTGAAGATGTTGCGGCCCCCGATGGCCGCCGTCACGTTCTTCCACACTTCGTAGGACAGATCGAGATCGGTGGTGAACTTCGCCGAGAATAGCTGCCCGGGGTAGTCGTTCTCGTCCCGGAATGTTCCATAGTAGTTCTCGTGCAGCGATGCGATGAACTTGTTCAGGTGGTAGTCCAGGTTCAGGTTCACGCGGCTGTTGGGGGCGTAGTGCTGGATGTCGATGATCCGCGACTGGCTGATAACGGTCGGGTCAAACGCCGTCACGTCGGTCTTGTTGTAGTTGTATGCGAGCGTCGTGGCGAGGTTCCCCGCGCCGACCTGGAACAGGTACGTCGCCACCAGGTCCACGCCCTTGGTCTTGGTGTTGAAGCCGTTGGTGAAGTACTGCACCGTGCCGCCGGCGCCAACGTACGCGAGGTCGGCGAGCTTGTTGATGTCGGCTTGCGTGACGTTGAACTGCTGAGAGATGCCGATACGATGGCGGACCGTGATGTTGTACCCATCCAGGGTCAGCAGCAGGCTCGTGACAGGTGTCAGCACGATACCCGCGCTCAGGTTCGTCGACTCCTCGGGCCTGAGCGCCGTGGCGCCGTAGTACTTGGCGACCGAGCTCGTGACCGGATAGGTGCCGATTTGAACCTGGGTCGCGGTTCCGGGGATGAACGTCGTGCTCAGCGTTTCCACGTTGGACTGACCGGGCGTCGGCGCGTGGAATCCCGTGCTGGCCGTGCCACGCAACGATAGCCAGTCCGTAGCCTTGAAACGGGCCTGGAACTTGCCCAGCGTCGTCGAGCCGAACGAGGCGTAGTCCTCGTAGCGCCCGGCTACGCCCAGTGTCAATTGCCTCGTGACATCCGCCTCAACGTCCACGTAAGCGGCATAGCTGACCTGCCCGGCGTCGATGCTGGTGCTGATGCCGCCGTAGCCATTGGAGGCGGTCGATTGGCTCGCGGTGATCTGCTGTCCGGTGCCGTTCAGAGCCGGCGTACAGACGTTCGCGGTGCAGTTGTAGAGCAGCTGGGAGGCGTAGGGACCAGCCGCGTACGAGGCCGGATCACCCAGGAGCTGCTGGTAGATTTCGTCGCGCCATTCGAGCCCCCCCGCGACATAGAGCGGGCTCGCCAGTCCGGCCACCGCCCACGGGTAGCTCAGGTCAACGTTGAAGTTCGTCTCCTTCTGCACGAACTTGCCGTCGTAGAAGTTCTCGGGCGACAGGGGGCCCAGCGAGGGGTTGAGCGTAGTGCGCAAGGACACCGCCAGGGAGTTCTGCGCAGTGGTGCCGGACACATCGTACGACAGGCCGCCGCTGGTCGTGCCCTTGTAGCCGACGGCACCGAAGAACTGATCCGTCGTGCCGTAGAACCGCGGCGTGAAGCCCGCCGGATAGAAGGAATTGAAGTTGAATGTCGCGCCCGGAACCCCGTTGTTGTTGAGGATATATCCGTTAGAGAGGCAGCCGGTGAAGGGGGCAGCCGCGCATGAGTTCAGATAGATGTCGTTGAACGCCGGATGATTGCCGAACGTCGTGCCGGTCGTGTCGGTCACTGTCTTCGGCAGGCGGTAGTTGAAGCTCTCGTTGGCCGCGATATCGGCGTAGTTCGCGAAGAAGTAGAGCTGGTCACCGTTGGTGAGGTTGAGCCCCGCGTTGACCAGCGCCTTGAAGGCGTCAGACGGGGGCGTTCCCCACTGCTGAACCGGGCCGGGGTAGTGCGGCAATTGCGACGCAAGGGCGGGGTAGGTCTCGGCGAATGCCAACGCCGACGGCCGCGTCACATTCCGGACCGTCTGGTCGTACTTTGACCATTCCGCGCTGATGTTGAAGAATCCCTGGCCGCCCAGCGGCAGTCCGATGTTCGCTGCGATCTGGCGGTCCCCCCCGTCGCGCGAATACCCCTGGCCCGGGAAATACTCGCCGTACCGTGCGGTCATCTCAATCCCGGAGGTGTTGTCACGGAACTGGTAGTTGAGAACACCCGCGATGGCGTCCGACCCGTACTGGGCCGAGGCGCCATCGCGAAGGATTTCGAGCGACTTGACAGCGATGGACGGAATTGAGGCGAGGTCGGGGCCCTGCGAGCCGAAGGCCAGCTCCGTCTCGCCGCCCTGGAAGACCTGCACGAGTGCGGAACGGTTCATGCGCTTGCCGTTCAGCATCACCAGCATCTCGTCTGCGGGCAAGCCGCGCAGCGACGGCGAGCGGATAAAGCTCGAGGCGTCCGAGATCGAGTTCTGGCCAACGATGAACGACGGCACCATGTTGGACAGGGTGTCCAGCATGTTGGAGGTGGACTGAACGGCGAGATCCGACCCGGCCAGCACGTCAATCGGTGCCGACGATTCGGTCACGGTGCGGTCCTTGCGACGCGTGCCGGTAATAATGACTTCTTCGCTCGGGGCCGCGCTGGCGCCCGGCGCGCCGGCCGGTTGTTCCTGGGCCACGGCGATACTCGTAGCGGCCGCAAGCGTCGCCGCGGCCAGAATGATCCGCAAGAACTTCATTCCCGTACTCCCCTGGTAGTGATTGAGGCCTGTTCTATGACAGGCGCCCTCCGGGCATTCTATGGGATTTTTACAACATTACTACGTCAAAGTCTCGGCGGATTATTCCGACCCGCCGCCGATGCAGCTGCATGCTGTGGAGTTACCGGGCATAGCGGTGAGCGAGAAGGCCATTTCGGAGCATTCTGCCCCTTTCCAGGGCGTACCCGGCGGCGTGGCTTTTTCGCAACGCTCGGACAGGGGGCAAGCGCGTAGGTCATTTCCGACGGAACAGGAAACTGCGCCCTACGAGACGGTTTGCGAACGCCCGACAGCCCACGAGTTGCCGCGCGTTTACACTCTAGCCGAATCCAAGAAGATTGCGGACAGGGACAGCCGGCACGATGACGAGCACCGATTCGGTTGGGCCAGCTAAAGCCGAACGCTATCGTGAGATTGCGAACTCGGTGCGCGCGCTCATCCCCTCGATGCGCAACCCAGAGGTACGGGATCAGCTCGACGTGCTCGCGCTGGAGTATGAGAAGCTCGCGCATTGCCTTGAGGCGTTGTCCGAATCACTGCCAACCCCCTCAGCTGACGCGACACGGGCGCCTTAGCAGCGCCCCGCGCTGCAGTTGAGTGTCTGCTGCGCCGCAGCAGTTAGTCAGACTCCTCGAGAATCGCCGAGCGTGCCACACGTCCGTTCTCCACCGACACGCCTTCGGCGTGCAGACGTCGGGCCTGCTCCTTGTGTTCCCGCGATGACTTGGGAAACACGATGCGGCCGCCGGCACCGACAACGCGATGCCACGGTAGGTTCAGCGCTTTGGGCGCCACCCGTAATGCAAACCCTGCCTGGCGTGCACGACCAGGCAGTCCCGCAGCCCGGGCAACAGCCCCGTAACTCGACACGCGTCCCCGCGGAATCCCGCACACCACATGCCAGATCCCTTGGAGCGCGGGATTGTCTTCAGCGGGCAGGGGCAGGTGCCGGCGCGACCGCGAGCTCATAGAGCTCAAGGGTCGAAACAGCGCTGGGATTACTTTCTTCCGACGGCTCACCCCCGACCTCCGTCGTCAGGTCGGTTTACATCTTCACCGGCGAAGCCTGACAACGCACTGCCACTTGCCGTTGGGCGGAATTTTACCTCGCAGACCTTTGGATGTCTGCCTGTTACATTACGCGTACCTGCATAGGAGATAGTGCAGTGAAGCGCCGTGTTCTTTTTATTGTTCTGGCGTCTTTTGCGCTTACTAGCCGAGCGTCGGCGCAGGCGCACCAGGTGAGTGCCGACCAGCAGCAACTTCTAGGCACATGGAAGCTGCTTTCCTATGTCGGCGAGGAGATTCCATCAGGCGTCAGGTCCGACGTCATGGGACCCCACCCATCCGGTTACATCAACTACGGCCGCGACGGCCGCATGATGGTGATCATCGTCGGCAGTGACCGCAAGAAACCTGCGGGTACTGTTGCGACACCTGAGGAAGCAGAAGCCCTGATCAGGAGCATGCTCGCGTATGCCGGAAGGTATACGGTCGACAGCGAAGCCAAAACCGTCACCCACCACATAGACGTATCCTGGGACCAGTCTCGCACGGGTGAATCCCACGTGCGCGCCTACAAGTTGGATGCCGGCCACCTTACCCTTGTTACCCAACCTTCAAACGACCCGGCCAGTGGCAAGAAGACGGTGCGCACGTTGATCTGGGAGAGACTGAAGTAATCTGCGGTCTTGCCATCTTTCTCCGCGGCACGAGTCCTCAAAAGACCAATAGGCGAGCCCCGCCGCATTGGCGTCGTGCAAATACGCTGCGAGACCGGAAACCTTCTGCTGCTGCACAGCGTTGAGAGGTAAACTGGGAGACACCGCACCGTAATTCTGCTAGTTATCGCTCACGTTATGGTCCGCGCGGGTGCCAGGAACGTTTCAGTGAGCGCAAGTCGTAAAACGGAGCATTGCGGGCCGGGCGGCGCGATCGTTGCCGCCTGCGGACTCGCACTCCTGTTGACGCCCCTGTCGATCCGCGCGGTCGCAGCGGCTGCCGAGGCCGAAGCACAGGGGCGAGAGGATGATGACTCCGCCGGCTCGCTCAAGAAGCTGAGCATTGCGGAGCTGCTGAACATCGAGGTCACCTCCGTCTCCAAGACGGCTGAATCGCTGAGCGACGCCGCGGCCGCGGTTTACGTCATCACCCGCGACGACATCCTGCGCTCCGGGGCGACGAGCATTCCCGACATGCTGCGCCTCGCACCCAACCTGCAGGTGGCGCAGATTACGGCGAGCACTTTCGCCATCACGGCGCGCGGCTTCAATGGTCCCGCCGCCTCCAAACTGTTGGTGCTCATCGACGGACGCAGCGTCTACACACCTTTCCACTCAGGAGTGTCGTGGGACGTCCAGGACGTACTGCCCGAAGACATCGAGCGCATCGAAGTGATCAGCGGTCCCGGCGCGACGTTGTGGGGCGCCAATGCAGTCAACGGCGTCATCAACATAACCACGCGCAATTCCGGTAACACGCAAGGTGCATCGTTGCACCTTGGCGGCGGCAACCTCGAGCAAAGAGCCAGTCTTCAATATGGCGGCAGGCTCAGCGATCAGGTGAGCTACCGCGCCTACGTGGATTCATTTCATTTTTCCCACGAGCAGACCGCGACCGGAGCGAACGCCCGGGACGATTGGCACAACTCACAAGGGGGGTTCCGCCTCGACTGGACACAATCTGGAGATCTGCTGTCGGTGCAGGGTGACTTCTATCAGGGCTCGGAAGACAAGCTCGCCCCCCCCTGCCGAGGGGCTCTCGGGTGGCAATCTGCTCGCGCGCTGGAACCATGCACTGGGCGATGGTTCGGCGCTGCAGATTCAATCATATTACGATTATGTGGCGTTCTCGCTCCCGGGGACCGCAAGCGACTACCTCAACACCTACGATCTTGATGTTCAGCACAGCTTTTCCTGGGGAACGCGCCAGCGCATCGTGTGGGGAGGTGGCGTGCGAGTCGCGAAGGACAAGTTTCCGACGGTCCTCTCCAGCACCCAAGTGCTGCAGTTTACCCCTGCGAACCGCACCCTCAATCTTGCCGATATCTTCGTCCAGGACAGTATTTCGCTGACCGAGAGCCTCAAAGCGGTCCTCGGAGCGAAGCTCGAGGACGATCCGTACGCAGGCGTCGAGCCTCTTCCGAGCGCGCGCCTCTCGTGGAAGGTCACGGACTCGCATCTGCTGTGGCTGGCGGTTTCCCGCGCCGTGCGCGCGCCGTCGCGCATCGACCGCGATCTGGTCGAGGTCATAGGTCCAGTGGTGGTCATCCGGGGCGGCGACTTTCAACCGGAAAAGCTGCTTGCCTATGAGCTTGGCTACCGCGGACAGCCGACGCCGAACGCCTCGGTTTCCATCTCGACGTTCTACAACGTGTACCACGATCTGCGAAGCGTAGAGTTTTCGCCGGGCGGCGGACTTCCGGCGATGTTCGCCAATCGCATGACGGGAGACACCTACGGCGTCGAAGTCTGGGGCAACTACCAGGTCAGCGCGTGGTGGCGTCTCACGGCTGGCGCCAATTGGCTGCACAAGAATCTGCATTTCGAACCCGGCAGCAGCCAGCTCGGCGGCGTAGCACTCGCCGGGGACGACCCCACCTACCAGGTCTCGGCACGCTCGACGATGGATCTCGCACCCAACTGGGTGCTGAACCTCGACCTGCGAAGAATCGGCGCCCTGCCCAGTCCCGCCTCACCCGCCTTCACGGAACTCGACTCTCGAATCGGCTGGAGCGTCTCACCCTCAGTCGAGCTCTCTCTTACAGGGTCCAACCTCCTGCATCCGCAGCATCTGGAGTTCGGCACGGCAGTCAGCCCAATCCAGCTGGGACCCACCGGAGTCGAAACGGGGCGCAGTTTCCTCGTCGCGGCGCATTGGCGGTTCTGAGCCGCCAGGCTATGCGCTCCACGCAGCGGAATCTCACCCGGCCGCCCTGTCTCGATACAGCCAAGCCACGATCGTCCCGAGTATCACCATCAGAATGCCATCGAAGACGATCTGCTTGATCACGACCTCCCCCGGCATCGGCTGCACGACGAAGTAGATCATGTAGGTTGGTACGGTCGTCAGCAGGGCGACGGCGACACCAAAGCGCACACCCTGTGCCAACCACGGCTTAGCCTCGACGCCGCGCGCATAGATCCACACGAACGCGCCGGACAGGATCACATGCGCCAGACACATCAGAGGGAAGTACTTCTGTTGCTCGCCCTCCACCCGGAACAGGTTGGTTAGGTGCATGTAGTCGGAGCGTAGCAGCACGCCGTGGACGACAAAGCTGCCCACGAACCACGCGATCAGCAGCACGATCCAGGCGATGACGAATTTCTTGTTCATGACGTTCCCCTAAAGCGCAAACCCGGGGGGCGGAATCGCACCCAGCGTCCTCTCCAGAGACAACCCGAGAGCAAGCAGGGCGCGATCATTCCCCATCAGTGCGTCGAACTCAAGTCCGACCGGCAGACCGTTGGAGGTCATCCCTGCAGGCAGAACCAAACCAGCCATGCTCGCGCAAGTTGCCAGAGAAGTATTGCGAGCCATCGCGATGTGCAGCGGCACCTTCTGGCCGCGGATCGTGACCTCCGCTTCCTCCCCGATCTGCGGCGCAGGGATCATGATCGGCGGGAATGCCAGGGCGACGATGCCGTGCTGTTCAAAGTGACACCGGATTTCATCGCGCATCCGCTGCCGCTGAAGCAGTGCGGATTCGTAGGCGTCCCGGGCGGGCCGATTGGGTGGCATGGCATACGTCATGAGCGCGGCGCGGATACTCTCACTGGCTTGTTGCAGCAGTTGGTCAAATGTGATGCCCGCGCGTTGTGCTTCAAGAAAGGCAGTGATGGCTGGCATCGCCTCGTACGAAATGATGGTCATCGCCGCGCCGATTGCCGCCTTCGCGACTTCCGGGAGCTCGGCCTCGACCAACGTCACCCCGGCGGCGCGCAGCCTGTGAAACGCTTCGGTGGCGACACGCTCGACCTCGGGGTCGAGACCGCTCAGCAAGGATGCGGGAGCAATGCCGATGCGGACGCCCTGCAGCGCGCTCGCTGTCAGGGGCGCGCGCTCGCCGGTCATCGCCGCATCGAACAGCGCGAGGTCGGCAGCGCAACGCGCCAGGGGGCCGGCCTGATCAAACTTGGCATCCGTGAGCGGCATGATCCCATCGCCGGGGTAACGGCCGAAGGACGGGCGCAGCCCTGCCAGGCCGCACATCGTGGCCGGGACGCGAATGGACCCCAGCGTGTCCTCGGCAACGGCCAGCGGCGCCATTCGAGCGGCAACAGCGGCACCGGACCCACCACTGCTGCCGCCCGCTACACGCCTCGGGTCATAGGGGTTGCGAACCGGTCCGAAGATCGCATTACTGCTCGTCCAGCCGTACGACAACTCATGCAGATTCGTCTTGCCCATGAGGATGGCGCCCTGAGCCAGCAACGACTTCAATACTCCCGCGTCGTCTCTCGGCCGGAAGTCGCGTAATGCCCTCGTCCCATTTGACGTCGGCAGCGCCTTTGAGTCGATGCTGTCCTTCACGGGGATGGGTAAGCCGTGCAGGAGGCCCATGGCATCACCGCGCGCGCGCACCTTGTCGGCGGCCCTGGCAGCCTCCAGCACCATCTCTTTGTCCAGCGTGCGAAAGGCGTTCAGCCTTTCCAGATGCTGCGCGCGATCGAGGAGCGCGTGGGCGTAGTCCTCTGCCTTGAGGTCTCCGCTTCGCATTGCGGTCACTGCAGCGACGGCCGAGAGCTCGGTGAGACCCCGCCGCCCGGCAGGGCGATTGGGCCGACTCGAGGGCGCATCCGCGACTGCCACCGCCTCATTGTAGTCGATGCGCCGGCGCATTCGCCGGCGCAGGCCTCCGGCATCCGCAGCCCAGACTGGTCCTTGGCAATCCCGCGCCGGCGCCAGCCAGAGATCTCGACCCGGTGTCACCAGTCCCGATAGACTGCAGACCGGAACCACATTTCGGGGCGCAAGGCTTGTGCGACCGCCGCGTGATGCCGCCCAGAAAAACAATGTGTGGGGGAAGCCGCTATGGCAGCCGCGCCGCAAAGCACAGCTGACAGTTTCATCATCGAAACGCGCCAGTTGACCAAGGAGTTCAGCGGCTTTGTCGCGGTGAGCAACGTCGATCTGCGGGTGCGCCGCGGTCAAATCCATGCGCTGATCGGTCCCAACGGCGCGGGCAAGACAACCTTCTTCAATCTGCTCACCAAATTCCTGATCCCAACCCGCGGCCAGATCATCTACCGCGGTGAGGACATCACTTTCGAAAAGCCGGCCGAGGTGGCGCGCCGTGGCATCGTTCGCTCATTCCAGCTGTCCGCCGTGTTTCCTCATCTGACGGTGCTGGAAAACGTTCGTATCGCCTTGCAGCGCTCGCTGGCGACGACGTTCCACTTCTGGAAGCGCGAATCGACTCTGGAGGTTCTCAACGCCCGGGCCCTGGAACTGCTGCAGGTGGTGGACCTCGGCGCCTTCGCGCGCGTGGTCGCGGTCGAGCTGCCTTACGGCCGCAAGCGCGCCCTCGAGATCGCTACCACGCTGGCGATGGACCCTGAGCTGATGCTGCTCGATGAACCGACGCAGGGAATGGGCCACGAGGACGTCGACCGGGTCACGACCCTCATCAAGCAGGCCTCCGCGAATCGCACCATCCTCATGGTCGAGCACAACATGCAAGTGGTCGCCAGGATTGCCGATACCATCACGGTGCTGCAGCGGGGCCAGATCATTGCCGGCGGTAGCTATGCCGAGGTTGCGTGCAACCCGCTGGTGATAGAGGCCTACATGGGTTCCACCGATGCCGAGCCGCGGATGACGCACTGATGGTGGCGGAACTACTGCGCGCGCGCTCTCTGCACGCCTACTATGGCGAGTCCCACGTGCTGCACGGCGTCGACTGCCACGTCAGCCGCGGCGAAGTCGTGACGCTGCTCGGCCGCAATGGGGCCGGACGGACCACGACTCTCAAAACGTTGCTCGGCCTGGTCGCCAGCCGATCCGGCTCGGTAGTGATCAACGGTCGCGAGACGATCTCACTGGCGCCGCACCAGATCGCACATCTGGGGGTCGGGTACTGCCCGGAGGAGCGCGGCATCTATGCGAGTCTGTCGACCGAGGAGAACCTGCTGCTACCACCGCCGCTCGCGCCGGGGGGAATGTCGATCGCCGAGATCTACGCTATGTTTCCCAACCTGCAGGAGCGGCGCGCGAGCCGCGGCACGCATCTTTCCGGCGGTGAGCAGCAGATGCTCGCGCTGGCGCGAATTCTGCGCACCGGCGCCAGGCTTCTGCTGCTTGATGAGATCTCCGAGGGCCTCGCTCCCGTGATCGCGCAGATGCTGTCGCGAACCGTGCACAGATTGCGGGAGCAAGGCTACACGATCGTCATGGCGGAGCAGAACTTCCGTTTCGCTGCCCCCCTGGCCGACCGTTTCTACATCATGGAGCGCGGCCGGATGGTGCAAGGTTTCACTGCGCGCGAACTTCCTGACAAGATGACCCTGCTGCGCCAGTACCTTGGCGTGTGACCTCTTAACGCATCACGAGGAGAAGCCCATGAAACTGCGGAAGTTGGCGATTGCAATCGCTGCGGCATTGGCGACCGCGGCCGGCTCGCGCGCAGCGCTGGCCGCGGCCGATCAAGTCGTAATCGGTGACATCGATGACATGTCCGGCGTGTACGCGGACGTGCTCGGCGCCGGCGGGGTCGAGGCCATCAACATGGCGATCGCTGACTTCGGCGGCACGGTGCTCGGCAAGAAGATCGTGACGCTGACCACCGACCACCAGAACAAGCCCGACATCGGGGCGTCAAAGTTCCGCCAGTGGGCGGACGAGGCTGGCCTCAACCTGTTGCTGGGCGGGTCCAACACCGGTGTCAATATCGCCATGGCGAAAGTTGCGGCGGTGAAGAAAGTGCCATTCTTCGTCATCGGCGCGGGCGGCGCGTCCCTGACCAACGAGGACTGCACGGCCTACACGGTCCACTACGTCTACGATACCACCTCGCTCGCCAACGGCACCGCGACCGCCATCGTCAACGCCGGCGGCAAGACCTGGTTCTACCTCACGGCCGACTATGCGTTCGGTACGCAGCTGCAGAACGCGGCCTCCAAGGTGGTGGAGGCGCACGGCGGCAAGAACGTCGGCGCGGTGCGCGTACCGCTCGGGGCGGCGGATTTCTCCTCCTTCCTGCTGCAGGCCCAGGCATCGGGTGCACAGGTGCTGGGCCTGGCGAATGCCGGCACCGATTTCAGCAACTCCCTGAAGGCCGCCAACGAATTCGGGATCACCCGGACGATGAAGCCGGCGGCGCTGCTCGCCTTCCTCACCGACATCCACAGCCTGGGTCTCAACACCGCACAGGGGCTCTACCTGACCACGGGCTGGTACTGGGACCTGAACCCCGACACCCGCGCGTACGCCAAGCGCTATTTTGGCAAGATGAACCGACAGCCGACCATGGATCAGGCTGGCATCTACTCGGCCACCACGACCTACCTGAAGGCTGTCAAGGCCGTGGGGAGCACGGATTCCGACAAGGTCATGGCGGAACTGAAGAGAATGAAGATCAACGACATGTTTGCCAGCGGCGGCTACATCCGCGCGGACGGAGTGATGATCCACGACATGTACGTGATGCAGGTCAAGTCGCCGCAGGAATCCAAGTACCCGTGGGACTACTACAAGGTGCTGAAGAAGATGGGCGGCGAGGAGGCGTTCGGGCCCATCACGGGTCTTTGCCCGCTCGCCAGCAAGTAGCCACGCGAGCCTGCGCGGGTACCGAGCCGGGGCGCGGCCCGCTCTCCTGAAGCAGCGCCGCCGTCCGTCCCAGAGGACTCCGTGACCGAAATCCTCGGCATTCCCGTCACAGTCATACCCGGGCAGCTGATGCTCGGCCTGGTGAACGGATCGTTCTACGCCATGCTCAGCCTGGGGCTCGCGGTGATATTCGGCCTGATGGGCGTCGTCAACTTCGCCCACGGCGCCTTTTATACCCTGGGTGCGTTCGCCGCTCTCCTCGGGCTGCAGTGGTTCGGAGTCAACTACTGGGCCGCGCTGGTGCTCGCGCCGTTGGTGGTCGGCCTGCTCGGTATCGTCGTGGAACGGCTGTTGCTGCGCCGTCTCTACAGGCTCGATCCGCTGTACGGTCTGCTCATGACCTTCGGCCTTGCGCTCATCGTCGAAGGCTCGTTGCATCAGGTCTTCGGCTCCTCGGGGCAGTCTTATCCGGTGCCCGCGGCGCTCGCCGGAGCGATCGATCTCGGCTTCATGATCCTGCCGCTTTACCGTGCCTGGGTGATCATCGCCTCGCTAGTGGTCTGCTTCGGCACCTGGTTCGTCATCGAACGTACCCGCCTGGGGGCGACCTTGCGTGCCGCCACCGAGAACGCACCGCTCCTGCAGGCCTTCGGTGTCAATGTGCCGCTTCTGATGGCCGCGACCTACGGCGGCGGCGTGGCGCTGGCTGCGCTCGCGGGCGTGCTGGCGGCCCCGGTAGTGCTGGTGAACTCCCACATGGGCACCTCGCTCGTGATCGTCGTATTTGCGGTGGTGGTGATCGGGGGGATGGGATCGATCCTCGGTGCCATTGTCAGCGGCCTCGCCTTGGGGCTGGTCGAGGGCTTCACGAAAGTCATCTACCCCGAAGCATCGAACATCGTCGTCTTCATCATCATGGCGCTGGTGCTGATCCTGCGGCCCGCGGGCCTGTTCGGGAAAGAATAGCGTCGTGCGCCATACCGGACTGTTCTACGCGCTCGCCGCCCTGTTCGCGCTGTGCGCTCCAATGCTGGGGATCTACCCGGTATTCATGATGCAGCTGCTGTGCTTCGCGATGTTCGCGTGCGCTTACAACCTGCTGCTCGGCTTCGGTCGCATGCTGTCGTTCGGGCACGCGGCGTTTTTTGGATCCGCGGCGTACGCGACCTCGTGGCTGGTCACCACGCACGCCTGGGGACCGGCGGCGGCCATCCTGGCCGGGGTCGTGGTCTCCGCAATTCTCGGCCTGGCGATCGGCGCACTCGCGATCCGCCGCCACGGCATCTATTTCGCCATGATCACACTCGCGCTGGCGCAACTGGTGTATTTCGTGTGCCTGGAGGCGCCGTTCACCGGCGGCGAGAACGGGCTGCAGGGTGTACCACGGGGGAGCCTGCTCGGCGTGCTGCCGCTGAGGTCCGACCTGGCCATGTACTATCTGGTGCTCGCCGTGTTCTTTGCGGTATTCGTGTTCATCCGACGCGTGGTCCACTCTCCGTTTGGCCAGGTGCTGAAAGCCATACGCGACAACGAGTCTCGCGCCATCTCCCTCGGCTACGACATCAGTCGCTACAAGCTGGTCGCGTTCGTGCTGTCCGCGTCGCTCGCGGGGCTCGCCGGCTCGCTGAAGGCCCTGGTGCTGGGCTTCGTTACGCTTTCGGATGTCCAGCAGTCGACCTCCGGGGAGGTCATCCTGATGACGCTGCTGGGCGGCACCGGGACCTTCTTTGGCCCGATAGTTGGCGCGGCGGTGGTCGTTACTTTGCAGCAGTACCTCTCTGACATCGTCGGTGGCTGGGTGACCGCCATCATCGGCGCAATCTTCGTTGCCTGCGTGTTGTCGTTCCGCCGCGGCCTCGTCGGTGAGCTGGCGGCGCTGCGACTGCGCCACTGAACGCGACGCGGACGCCGCCCGCCGTACCAGTGTGCGTCGCCACTGGCGGCACCGTGGAATTGCACGCAAGATAGCGCTATAACAGCGGCCCGCGCCGACCAAGGAGCCACAATGCCAACCACAATTCGCAAGGTCAACTACGCCTACGTCACGGTGGCGAGCAAACCCGGGGAGGCGGCTCGTATCCTCGAAGCGCTGCGTGACGCGAACGTCAATCTGCTCGCGTTCTCCGGGTTTCCGCAGGGCCGCAACAAAGCGCAGGTCGACGTCGTGACCGACAATATCGATGGCCTGAAGGCGGCCGCAACGCGGCACAAGTGGAAATTGAGCCGCACCAAGCGAGCCTTTCTCGCGCAGGGAACGGACGAGGTTGGAGCCGCGATACCGCCGCTCGCCAAGCTTGCAGGGGCGAAAATCAACGTGATTGCGGCCGACGCCATCGCAGCGGGAGAGGGCCGCTTCGGCCTGCTCTTCTGGGTCGAGTCTCGCGACTACAATCGCGCCGCGAAACTGCTCGAAGCGCTCTAGGGGCGCGCCCACGATCGCTAGCAGGAACTGATGCATTCAACGCCGGAGACACCACATCTGACACGTGCGCTGGGCGTACGCGACGTCGCGCTCTTCATGGTGACCGCCGGCTGCAGCGTGCAGTGGGCCACGTCGGCCGCCGCCGCCGGACCAAGCTCGCTGCTGGTGTGGGTTTTCGGCGGTCTGGCGATGTTCCTGCCGCTCTCGGTGTGCGTGGTGTTCCTGTCGTCGCGCTATCCCGACGAGGGCGGTTTATACGTCTGGAGTAAGCGTGCCTTCGGACCATTCGCCGGGTTCATGACCGGCTGGACGTACTGGACCTCCAATCTGCCGTTCCTTACCAGCCTGTTGTACTTCGCGGCCGGCAGCGCGTTGTTCTGGTCGGGCCATCGCGATACCACCGTGAGCGCCTCGCCGACCTATTTCATCTGCTTCTCGATCGCCGCCCTGGGCGTCGCCGTCGCGCTCAATGTGCGCGGGCTGGCGAGCGCGAAATGGCTCAACAGCGCGGGCGCGATTGCGCGCTGGCTGGAGACGATCGTGCTTGTCGTCCTCGGACTCGCGATCTGGCGGCGCTTCGGGATGGCGACCCCTATCACTCGACAGACGATCGTCCCGGGTCTGCGCCTCACAGACACCATTTTCTGGGCGACGATAGCCTTCGCCTGGACTGGCCCGGAGGCCGCCTCGTTCATGGGTGGAGAGATCCGCGATCCGCGACGCACCGTGCCGAGGGCGCTCGCGATTGCCGCGCCCATGATCGCGGGGATCTACATTCTCAGCACCGCCAGCGTCCTGGTTTCCATTGCGCCGGAGCAAACCAGCGCGCTGTACGGCTTGATGGAAGCGATCAGCAGTGACGCGGCACGCCTCAACCTGTTGTGGCTGATACCGCTCGCCGCGGTGTTCGTCGTCCTCGATCGTCTTGGAAGCGTCGGCGTATGGCTCGGCGCCGTCGCTCGCATACCGTTTGTTGCCGGACTCGACTGCCACTTGCCGAGGAGTTTCGCCCGGCTCCATCCGCGCCATGGTTCGCCCACCGTCGCCATCTGGACCCAGGCCGTCGTCATTGCTGCGTTCGCCATCCTCGGTCAGGCGGGGACCTCAGTCAGAGGCGCCTATACCGTGGTGGTCGAGATGATGGTGGTCGCCACGATGCTGCCGTTTGTGCCGCTCTTTGGGGCCGCGATCAAGCTGTCGGCGGGCGCCCCGGTGCCCGGGGAGGTGCGGATTCCCGGCGGCCGGCATACGGTCGTGGTGATGGCAACGATCGGTCTGGCGACGACGCTGGGCGCGATGGCGATCGCCTTCGTGCCGTCCCCGGATGAACACCACCCGGCCATTGCAGTGCTCAAGGTCGCCGGCATGACGCTGACGCTGTTGCTTGCCGGCGCCGCGATCTATCTCGTGGGAAACGCGCGCGCGCGGCGCTCGAGATAGAGCGTTCCGATGTCATTCAGCATGACTTGCGGCTGCAGGTAGGCGAGCGAATAGATTTCCCGCACCCTGCCGCGATCATCGATCAGAAAGACCTTCAGCATGTGATGCAGCGCCCGGGTCGCTCGCCCGCTGTCGTCCACATCCACGCTGACATCCTGGCCGAAGTCATCGAGCACCGGCAGCAGTGCCGACACCGATCGCGCCGTGAGAAACCGCCATTCAAATCGTGAGTCCGTCGCGAAATCCGCGGAATAACGCGCCAGGGCATCCGGCGTGTCGGTGCCGGGATCACAACTGATGCCGACGAATCGAACGGCACGCGCCAGCTCCCGGTCCTGCACGATCCGATCGCGAAGCAGTGTCAACGTTTGATGCGCAAAAGGGCACCCGAGCGGATCTACGCAGTAAGTGTAGAAAAACGTGAGCAGTGTGATCTTGCCCTGAGTCAAGGCACTCAGTCGTACCGGACGGGCGCGTTCGTCGAGTAACGTCGCGTCCTCGACGGACTGAATCGCCGGCAGCTGATAGGTACCCGGCGCCAACGGAGTGAATTCCATCCGCGGTGCGCTCGCCGGGCTCACGTCCACGGCTGCCCGTGCGCTCGCGAGAATCAACAGGCAGGCCGCCACGCGCCTCGAAAAGCGCAGCATGGCACTCTACTACCGGGCAAGTGCTGCCAGCGTGCGCGACTGGTTGGCCTTGGCGGTAAATTTCATGTGATGAGGCCGTCCCAGTTTCTCCCTGGTGAAATCGACTTCGAAAGCCGGCGCCAGCGCATGACCGTCCCAGTTGAAGGCACGCAGGAACTGCTCGTTGTCCGCGCCTTTCTTGTCCCAGTGCGCGAGCAGGCTCGACGTCATGTACACCCGCTTGCCGTCCCAGCTCTGCGAGATCATGTTGACTTGACTGCCGATCCGCCTCTGATAGGTCTCCTTGGGATGCTCCGGATCGGTGAGATCAAAATAGTGCGTGGTGCCATCCATGAACGTATTGACCCACAGGCCCTTGCCAGCTGCCGTAATGGAGATATCGACGGGCAGCGGAACCTGCGCCGGGTTACCAATCGTTCCGACCTCCCTGGCACTCCACGCACCGCCCTCGCCTTGCTTGATGAGCCATAGCTTGGATGTCAATGCCGCGGCCGTGATCGCCCAGTTCTGCCCAGGGGCGAGCGACCAGCGGATCTCCAGAGGCGCCCCCGGTACGCTCAGCACCTGAGTTGGCTGCATGGACTTCAGGTTCCATACGACCATCGTGCTGCCAAAGTGCTTCATCGCCTCGGCATCCTTGATCAGGTCGCCCAGCTCACGCATGTAATTTTGCCGACCGGCGAAACTCGACGTCAGCAGAACGTTCTTGGCCGGATTGATCGCGATGTCGTAGCCGTATCCGTCGCCCTTCACCCCGCCGAGCGAAGCGGTGGGCATGGCATATCTGGCGATGAGCGAGCCTTTGTTGTTGTACAGCGCCATCCCGGTGACGCCGCCCTTGTCGGTGGTGTTGGAGAGGTTGCCGATCAGCATCCGTCCTGGCAGCGCATAGAAAGTATGCGGGCCGACGAATTTGGTCTTCGCCGGCAGATCCGCGATCGTGCGGATCAGCCTCGGCTTGGACGGATTGGTGCCGACATCGAAGACGTAGATCTTGCTGTCATCCAGCCCCCCCGCCCACAGAAACTTGCGATCGTCGGTGAATCCCATGTGATGCGCTTCGCCGCGCCCACCGACCGATACGGTGTTAAGGATCTTGCCGTAGCTCTTCGACGCCGGGTTGGCATCGACAGTGACGAGTTTGTCGGACCCGTCGCCCAGGCCCTCTACGCCGAGGGTCCAGACATGAACGAAATCCTCCTGGCCCTTGATCAGGTTACTGATATAGGGCGAGTTACAGGTTTCGTCCGCGAGTGCCTTCGGTGCTGCAGCACCGAAGCACAGGCACACAATCGCCAAAACTACCGCACACTGCCATGACTGCCGCATGCTCTGACCCTCGCTTCTCGCCGCCGCGGGGCGCGCCGGTCCGTCCCCTGGCCACGCCCCGGCTGCTTCCCCGATCGGCCGCTAACGAATTGGCGCCATCAGGTGCTGATAGGGAGTACCCGCCCACATGACGTAGGGGCTCTTGGTGTCTGGATCCGCGCTCTTGGGATAGGTGTCATAGAAGCCGGCATCGGCGCCAACGATCATGACGTGCGGCCCGGTCTTGATCCAGTGGTTGGTGGCAGTCGGCTTGGCAGCGTACGGGTCCGTGTTGCTGGCGTCAGTGCCGCCGGCCAGCATGTACATGAATCCGACCTTTCCCGCCGGTGGAGTCTTTTTGTGCAGATACGCATCAATCCACTCCCCGGCATTCTTGTCCCAGCACATGGGGTCAGGGCCCGGTGTTTCGGGATTGTCGGGCATGCACGCGAAGCCATTGGTCCCTTTGCGCAGTGTGCGCATCCCACCTTTCGGGTCGGGAGCCACGATGGTGGCGTCCTCGGCGACCTTTTTGGGCGCCGCCTTCGTGGCGCTCGCAATCAGCTCCTCATCCGTCGGGGCCGTCTTGGCACCCTTGGCGCTCGCGGCATGGTGCATCGCAGGAGTCTCGGCGGCAGGTGGATCGGCCGCCCAGGCCGATACCCCCAAACCAAGGATTGCGGCGCCGGTGCAGACCAAATGAATTGATTTGCTCATCGAACCCCTCCCTCGATTGCGTTTCGGCCCCGTATCTGACTCCTTTCTCACAAGTACTGCAAATTCCCCTGCGCGGGACGACGAATTTCCACCACGAACGAGCGCTGGTTTAAGCTTGACCCGATCGCCGCACCGGCCGCAAGCGCCCGGCCGACCGCCAAAACGGGGCAACGAATATGGTCGCGAACAACGCCGCCACTCTTTCCGAGCTGGAACACGGAATTCAACTCAGGCGTGCTGTCATCGCCGCCACCATCGGCACCGCCATCGAGTGGTACGACTTCTTTCTGTACAGCGTGGTGACGGGACTCGTGTTCGCCCAGCTGTACTTCCCGAAGTCGGATCCGCTGGTCGGCACGCTCGAGGCATTCACCATCTATGCCGTGGGCTTCGTGGCGCGGCCCATTGGGGCTGCAATCTTCGGACATTTCGGCGATCGCATCGGCCGCAAGTCGACGCTGATCGCGACGCTCCTGGTCATGGGGATCGCCACTTTTCTGGTGGCGCTCGTGCCGACCTACGACCAGATCGGAATCTGGGGCGCAGTGATCCTGACGGTGCTGCGGTTCATTCAGGGCATCGGCGTCGGGGGCGAGTGGGGCGGGTCGGTGCTGATGTCCATGGAGTGGGCGCGCTCAAACCGCTCGCGCGGCTTTATCGCATCCTGGCCGCAATTCGGCGTGCCGTGCGGCTTGTTCCTTGCGAACCTGGCAGTGCTGATTGTCAGTCAGATGTCGGGCGACCAGTTCCTGCGTTGGGGCTGGCGCGTGCCGTTCCTCTTCAGCCTGATCCTGGTCGCGGTCGGTCTTTACATCCGGCTCGGCATTCTTGAAACCCCGGTGTTCGCCAGAATTCTCGCCGAGCGGCGCATCGAGCGCGCTCCCATTCGCGAGGTGCTGCGGCAGCACCCAAAAGAGATCGTCCTGAGCATGTTCGCGCGCATGGCGGAACAAGCGCCGTTCTACATTTTCACGGCGTTCGTGTTCGCGTACGGAGTCGGCACATTGAAGCTGCCGCGCGACTTCCTGCTGGTCGCGGTACTGAGCGCCTCGGTCGTTTCATTCGTTTCGATCCCGCTGTTTGGCCACATCTCCGACCTCATCGGACGGACCAGGATGTACATGCTGGGAGCGGTCGCGACCGGTGTGTTTGGATTCATCTATTTCGGAATGCTCGGCAGCGGCAACCGGACGCTGATTTTTCTTGCCATCGTACTGTCGCTCATCCCGCACGACATGCAGTACGGGCCGCAGGCGGCCCTCATCGCGGAATCGTTCAAGGGTCGCGTTCGCTACAGTGGCGCCTCACTGGGGTATCAACTCGCATCGGTAATCGCCGGCGGTCCGGCGCCGTTCATCGCTGCCTGGCTCTTTGCCCGCTACCATTCCGGGTACGCAATCGGGGGCTACATTGCCGCCTGCGGCGTGGTGTCATTGCTCGCGACCAGCCAGATGACGAACTATGCCGGCAAGGATCTCGAGGGTGACGGCTCAAGCCTCGGCCTGTAACGGACCGTCTTGCCTGCCATCGTGAGCCCCGCCAGATCCGTTGAGGTGTCCGCGAAAGCGCAGCAGCTCTAGTTCGGCGAAACACTGCGCGACGTCCTGCATCGGCACCAAACCGCTACGCACTGCGAACATCGTGACGGCCGCGGTGTTGTGCAGTTCGAGTTTGCGCATCAGATTGGCGCGGTGCTTTTCCACCGTCTTGACGCTCAAACACAGTGCCACCGCGACGCGCTTGTTGGACTCCCCCAGCGCGATACGGATGAGGACCTCGCGTTCGCGTTCCGTGATCGCGGGGCAGGGGTCGGCGGGGTCGTTGCGGCGCAGATAACCGGACACGAGCCGCGCGGACACCGGTTTGGAGAAGTACTTCTGTCCGGCCATGACGGCGCGGATCGCCTGCAGCAGTTCCGCACGGCTGGCGTCCTTCAGCACGTAACCATCGGCCCCGGCGCTGAGGGCGAGCTCGATGTACTCGTCGGTGCAGTAGGCGGTGAGGACCAGCACCCGTAGATTCGGGCCCGCCGCGCGCAGCTCTTCGATGAATTCCAGCCCCGAGCCGCCCGGCATGGCGAGGTCGGTAATCACCAGCGTCGGCTTCAACCCCTGGACCGCCCGGACACCCTCTGCGCCGGTGCCGGCTTCGCCGACCACCTTCAGATCGGGTTCCAGGTCGATCAGGGCGCGCAACCCCTCGCGCAGGATCGCATGATCCTCCACCAGCACGACGCTTGCGGCTGTGAACATCGATGCTTCCTCCCGCATTCTTTGGAACGGTTAGGGGAGCGCCTTCACCTGCAACCCACCATGCCCTTGCCATCACGGGCACTGTTCTCGCCTTATATAAACAGCCGTAAGGGTAGTGGCGCAGGGTTGCGCGTCAACCCAGTGAAAGCTGCAACAGCCTGTAGGCAGACGCCGACGTCCCAGCGGGCGCTAGAGGTCCTTGATTCTGCTCGACTTCCAGTGCAAAAAGCGGGCCCCGCCACCAACCTTGGCGTACTTTGTTGCCCCGCGGCTGCAACCGGTCGGATCGGGGGAACACCCGATTGTCTCCGGCCATGCCACCCGCTATGCAGGGTCTGCATGCTGGAGTCCATGACGCTCACGGAATGTCGCGGCTGGCTGCCCGCCGGCAAACGCGCGGCGGTGTGTTTCAGTGTCGACGACATCCATCCAGCAACGTCCCGGGACGAATTCGACGCTGGGGGCGACCTGGGTCGCGGGGCGCTTGGGCATGTGGAGCGGCTGCTCGATCGACATCCCCAGCTGCGGGTCACGCTCTTTGTCACACCCGACTGGCGTTTGAGGCGCCTCGTTCCGACCCGCAAGTGGCTTACCCGGGTTCCGCTGCTGCGCGAGCGTATCCACTGGGCCCCTCTAACCCCCAGGGGCCACTTTCGCGTCGATCGCTTTCCGCGGTTCGTCGCTTACCTGAACGCTCTGCCACGGACCGATTGCGCCCTGCACGGCCTGAATCACGCCCATCCTGGTCCACGCATGGCCGTGGAGTTCCAGGAGCAAACCCGCAGCAGGTGCAGCGCGCTGCTGCAGGAGGCTCGGCGGATCTTCGCGACCGCCGGGCTTCGTCATGTCCAGGGCTTTGCGCCGCCGGCGTGGGGCACCCCGCCTTCGCTGTGCGAGGCGCTGAGTGACGCGGACTTCCACTTCGTCACCTCGGCGCGTGACCTGGACACGCCGGTGAGCGACCAAGCGCGGACGGCGATGAGCGGGCTGCGCGGCGCTTCTCTCATCCAGCCGATGTGGATCCGGTGTGCCCCCGGCGATGAACCCACGACCGCCACGGCCAGGCCCGGCGGTCTGGTGCACTTCACGACGAATTTCCAGGCCACCTCGACGATCGAGCGTGCGCGCGCCATCATCGAGACCGGAGGGCTGCTCTTCATCAAGGCTCACATCTTCAAGACAGGTGGCGGCATCACGATGCTCGACGGCCTCGATGCCGCGTACTGCGACTATCTCGAACGGATCTGGCGCGAGCTGGACCGCCGTTACGGCGATGCTCTGTGGTGGACCTCGCTTGCGGAGGTGGCCAGCCGATGTCGGGCGACACAGAGCTGAGAATCCTTGTCAACCCCAAAGGGCTGGACGCCGACGTCGGCGCGGACTTTCTCACACGCTGCTTTGGTACCCCGTGGAGCGAGGCGATGTACCGCTGGTATATGCAGCGCCCTTTCGGCGGCGAGGCTCCCGATCGGCTGGTTCTCATGGACGGAGAGCGTGTCGTGGCGTGCTGCGGTATCGTCTACCGGCTGCTGCGCACGCCCGATGGTACAGCGCACCGGATCAGCGTGATCGTTGCCGGGGGGACATTGCCGGGCGAGCGCGGACGCGGATTTTTCGAGCGGCTGCTGCGGGCCACCGCCGCCAGGAGTGCGCTACGCGGTCGCACGGCAGTGTTCGGATTTGCCGTACCCGACAAATCCTCCGCTCGCTGCTTTCAACGGCTGGGCGCCACCGGGATCGCGAGCGCCTACATCGTCTCGCGCGGCCTGTCCCGCGATGCGGGGCGAAGCACCTTGCGGGTATGCCGCGCGACGGTGACGGCCCGGTGGCCGGCACGTGCCGCGGCGCACCAGCACGGCCCGCCGCCCCGGGCGGTCTTTCACTATCCTGACCCGGGCGCCTGGACGTCGCAGATGGTGGATCGCCCCCATCCGGTCGAGCCGCTGCGCATCGGCAGCACGTGCCGCGCGCTCATCGAGTGCGTCGGCGACACCGATCGCCTGCAGTGGCTCGACGGCGACCCGCGCGAGCGCTTGGCGGCGATCCACGCCATCGCTGCACAGGCGCGGCGGCGCGGGCGGCACTTCTTCATGTACTCGACGTGCCGCGACGACGTCGAGTCCGTGCGCCGGCTCGGGCTCGTGGCGCGACCAGGATACCTGATGGCGCTCGCGGCCGAAGCCCGACATGAGCCCACCGTTCGCGGCTGGGAAGCGCTGGCTTGGGACCTCCAGTCGGGCGATCGCATGTAACGCAACGACACCTGCCGCGGGAGCAACGGCGCATCCTGCGCGCGCTCAAAGTGTGGCTGTGCCGGAGCCGTTGGGGCGCAGCGTGAGGGGCGGCATGGGGGCAGTCGGGTCGTCCTCGCGCAGCTGGTAGTGGTCCCGGTAGATCCGCCGGCCCCATAGCCGCAGCGCTACCCAGTTGCCGAATCCGACGGTGATCGGAACGATGTGCGCGAGGACATAGAGGAAGTAGATCGGCAGGATGGGTCCTACGTACGCGCGCTCGCGTCTGGGCACGACCGTGAACAGCGCGATCACAGCGAGGACCAGGTAGCTGCCGATCGCGCCCGCGAAGGCCACCGGGTTGATCGCTCGGCCCGTCTGCAGTAGACCGAACGCGAATAGACCGTCGAGTATCGCCGCGGCGCTCACTAGGAGCAGCGCTGCGCTCGCGATCCTGAGCACGTGCAGCCCGAGTCCGAGCACGCCCATGTAGCCGATGTAGTTGTACATTGCAAAGGGAGCACGCCGCCCGATACGCCACAGCTCGCGCGTACGCTGCGTGTATAGCCTGAGGAAGCCGTAGTACCAGCCCACCCGCTGCGAGTACCAGCGGCGCAGAGTGTGCGGCCCGTGGGTGCTCACCACCAGCCGGCCGTCGTAGTAGATGCGCTCACCGGCGTGCAGCAGGACCACGGTATTCTCGAGATCCTCGGCGTAGATCGACATTGAATGCTGCGCGAGCGCCCACTCGAGCGCGTCGCGCCGGTAAATGGAGACGCCGGAGGTGACGCCGTAGTCGGCGAGACTGCGCCGCCCGACCATGAAGCACAGGGTGTACTCCAGCGCCTGAAACCGCGCCAGAAAGCCGTCCCGCTCAATCGCGATGCGCGGGCAGGCCGCCGCGGCCCCCGATTGCTGAAGGTCTGCGATGGCGCGCTCGAGATCGACGACACTGCCCTCGTGCCGGCCGCAGATCCTGACATCGGGATCGATGACCATGACGGTCTCGACCCGCGGCGGCAGCGTCGCGAGCAGGTGACGCAGCGCCCCCGGCTTGTGGCGGTTCACCTCCTCGTCGAGGCATCGCCAGCCGGCCTGCTGCAGGCGTTTCGCGGTCTTGTCGGTCGAGCCGTCGCTGATGAGCCAGACGTGATCGCGGTACGGCTGCAGCCGCTCCATGAACTCATCGAGCTCGTCCTCGAGATTGTATATCGAGGCGATGATCGCGTACGGCCGGACGCGTACCGAGCCGGTGCGGCCGCCTCGAGCGCCCGCGAGATCGATCGACAGCAGATGCGTTTCGCCGCCGCCGAGCTCGGAGGCGACCGCGGTATGTCGCCGATGCACGTAGAGCCGCAGCCCAAAATCGAGCGCGTCCGCGAACACGATCAGATTCGCCAATCCATAGATCAGTAACGAGACGCCCTCCTGATCGGTCGCCGCCGCCAGCGCAATCCATCCCACCAGCAGTGCGCACACGCTGAACAGCGCGAACAGACTCCAGGGGCGCTGGGCATCGAAGCGCTCGCGACCGCGCGCTGCCCCGCCGCCCCCAGTGCGTGCCTGCGCGGTGCGCGCAACCACCGGATTGGGTTTAATGCGGCGCAATTTTCAGCCCGCCACGTTCCCGCTCGGGGACCTCATCGTCGCTTGTCGTGTTCTCCGCATTCATGTCGGCCGGCAGTACCAGGGTCGGTGAATCCGGCAGCACCAAGGTGTCGCCCGCGCTGGGGCCGTTGCCCTGCCCCAGGGCCGCGCGGACTGTCGGCACGACCGTCGACGGGCCCACGTAACGGCGCAACTGCTCCAGGGCCTGCTCAGCCTCCACGGGTGCCGAAAAGAAGTATCCCTGACCGAAATCGCAACCCATCTGCAGCAGAGCCTGGGCAGCCGCCTGCGTTTCGACAACCTCCGCTACGGCACGCAATCCCAGGCTCGACGTCATCTGCAGAATCGCCGACGTGATCGCATTGTTGGCGCGCTCCGATCCGGTGCGCTTGACGAATGGACGATCGATCTTCACGTAGTCAAACGGGAACAACTGCAAGTAGCTGAGCGATGAATAGCCGGTCCCGAAATCGTCCAGCATCAGTTCAATACCCATTCTATGCAGCGCCTCAAGCAGCTCACGCGCCGTAGTCACGTTGCTGATGAGACCGCCTTCGGTAAGCTCGAACTTCAAATACCCGGGCGGCGTATGGGTATCCGCGAGGACACGGGCGACGTAGTCGCGTAGCCCCGGATCGCGCAGTGCGGCCGCGGAAAGATTGACGCTGATGTAGAAGTTCGTGGCTTGCGGCAAGCGCCTGCGCCACTCGGCCGCGAGTCTGCACACCCGCTGAATGATCCAACGCGTCACCGGCACGATGACGCCAGCCTCCTCGGCGATAGCGAGAAACTCCTTGGGCGCCAACAGTCCTTCCACCGGATGCCGCCACCTGAGCAGTGCCTCCGCGCCCACGACGCGGGGGCCGTGCAGATCAACGATGGGTTGGAAAAGCAGGCGGAACTCGTTGCGCTCGAGAGCAATATGCAGATCGGCCTCGAGACTGATAAGGCTTACGGCAGCACCGCCCATGCCCGGCGTGTATGCAACGGTGAGCTGATTCTGCTGCCGCTTGGCGACCGACAGGGCTACGTCCGCCTCGCGCAGCGCGTCCTCGGCGCGCTGCAGACCCGAGTCGATCCAGGTAAATCCCATTCGCGTGGCAATCCTGATGCGGTGCTGGCGCAGCGCGAACGGCTCCTGGCGCGCGTTGAGAAGCTGGGTGGCGATCGCGTCTGCGGCGGCGGTCGATTCCACCTCGTACACGAGCACTGCCAGCTGCTCGCTCCCCCAACGGGCCAGTACATATTCCAGGCCCTCGAGCGCCTTGGCGAAGCGCTGTGCGGCCTGCAGCATCAGTTCATCGCCGGCGGTGTGGCCCAGCGTGTCATTGATGAGCGTGAAGCGGTCAATGTCGATAAGAACAATGACAATGCGCTGCCGGCGCCGAGTGCGCAACTCGCGCAGGGCACGATCGAGTTGATCCATGAAGTAGCGGCGATTCGGCAAGCCGGTAAAGGGGTCATGGTAGCGGGCATGCTCGAGGCTCTGCTGCAGCGCCTGGTGCTGCTCGATCTCGGCGCCGAGGCGATCGTTGACCGCGTGCAGCCGTTTGCGCGCCTGCGCGAGCGCGCGTTGCGTGCGGCCGAGGTTCGCCATCAGCTCATGCGCGCCGAACACCAGCGCCCAGGCGAGCAGAAGGAGGAGACCCGTCTTGGTCACCAGGTCGAGCGTCGGGTACCAGCCTGTCCGCGGCCGCAGCGCCAGCTCGAGGAAGGCGGAAGCCGTCGGCGGCGAGAAAGCCGCGGGCGCACGAATCGCGCTCGCCACTGCGTCGGACGGCATGTCCGGGCGGGACCCGAACAGCTCTCTCGCCCTATGAGTCAGCGGATCGGTCTGGTTGATCTCGAAGTCGTATCCGTCCTTCACCACTCGTCCGAAACCCGCGCGCACCAACAGCGCGTCGAGGCTCTGGTAACCCACGGCCCAGGCGGGAGAGGCCGCCGCTGCCCGCGCCTGCCGGGCCTCGATGGGGGCGTACGCCGCGATGATCCACTGGCTGCCGTAGCGCACCGGACCGAAGATCCCGATCGGCGCGCGCGCGCTCGCCGCCGTCACCGCCCATTCGTTCGCCAAGGCCCGGCTCACGGCCGTGTCGGCGTCCCCGGCACGCACGACCGTGCCGCCGGCGGTCATCCAGAAGGCGCCCCGGCCGGGACCCGCGCCCGCGGCCGGCGCGGAGGCGGCGCTCTGCGCGAGCGTGCGGGCCGCGCGGCGCGCTTCCTCGCGTGTGCGATCGGCGAGGATGAGCAGCTGGGCTTCGATCAGCCGCGTCTCGCGTGTCACCGTGATCTGTGCCGCGCTGTGCATCTGCGCGGCGTGGTCGCGCATGCTCAAGGTGATCAGGCGCGCGCCCGCCAGCAGCACCACCGTCGCCATGATCGTCGCCGGCAGGAATCTCCGGAGGTTTTTGGCCCCGGTCGAGCTCACGTCGATTGCGCCTGTGCGTGCAGGTGAACGGTGCAGGTCAGCGAGAGGCTGATGCGCCTGGTTCCACCCACGTCCTGGTAGTCACCGATGAGCAGCCAGTCGGTGCGCCCCAGGGGCTTGCCGACCCCGACAAAACCCTCGCGCAGTTGCGGGCTGGGCGCCACCACGAGCCCGTTCAGGTTGAGAACCGCCGGCGCGACCGGCCCACCCGATATGGCAGCAATCGCGCTGAAGCTGTGCCCGGTGTAGTCAATGCGCCCCGTTGCGAGGTGGGTGCCGAGATTGCCCCCGAGAGAAAAGGCGTACGAGACCGAAGCCAGGAGCTGGGGTGTGACCTGGAACGAAAGCCCGAGCTTGGGCAGGTTGCCGTGGCTCGTATCGATATCGATGCGGCGCTCCTCGAGCTGCACGGAGAGCTGCGACGTGAGCTGCTCGAGCAGGCCGGCGACAACGAGCGAATAGTGGAAGGCGCGGTCGCCGAGATCGCCCGCGCCCTCGCGACCCTCGAGGTACAGGTGAGTCCTGAGCCCGGGCCTGACCGCGCCGCTGAAGCTGCCGAGTGTCCAATGGGAATTCGAGATCGTCTGGTACTCGGCACCCGCGCCGATCACGGTCCCGTTCCCGAAGCCCCCCACCCAGGTGGCTGAGCCGCCGCCCCCGCCGATCCCGCCCGTCAGCCTCGATCCGTTGGTGCTGAACACCAGGCGCTGGTCGGCCACCGCCGCCGGGGTGGGTGATGGCGAGGGCGGCTCGACCGCAGCGGCCTGGGCGCAGGGTAGCGCCACAGCCAGGCACACCGTGATTGCACGGGTGCTCAAGGCCGCTCCACCACGGTAGTAGAGCCGACGGGACTTTGATCTGCCGCGGCGACCCGCGCCACCGGGAGAAATGCGACAACGTACAGCCGCGCATCTTCGCCGGGCAGCGGCACCGACGAGGTGGTGAGCTGATACACGCGCCGCATTACCGTCACATGCATCTTGCGACGGCCGCTCAGCCCTGGATCCCACCAGCGCGTCCCCGGCTGGAATTGCGGCAGCAGGCCCGACACCTCGGCGCCGACTTGCGTCCCGGAGAAGAGCGCGCGAGCGGGCCTGTTGAACGCCAGGATGCGCCCCTGCGGGTCTGCGACCAGGGCGGCGTGCTCGGCTACGTCGAGAGCGGCCCTCACGCACAGGGCCTCGGTCGTGTCATTGACCATGACCAGGGCCAGGCGGCGCCCATTCTGCGCGAGGTGCTGCACGCGCACCTCGGTTGCCAGCAGTTGTTCGCCCAACCGAATCATGCTCTGTGGCTCCACGCCACCCGCGCCGTCGATCAACTGCTGCACGGCCTCCGGGTAGGAGAAGTGGATCGCCTGGAAGAAGTCGCGGCCAACCACCACCTCATTACCGCCGAAAAACTTCGCCACTGCGGGCGCGCTTGCACCCACGACTTCGTGCGTATCGGCATCCAGCAGAACCGCCGGCAGCGGCAGCTGTTCCAGGAGCGCGGACCACAGCGCCTGACTGCGCACTGTTTCGGCGCGGGCAGAGGCAACCTGCCCACGCAGTCGCTCGAAGATGCTGGCGAGATACTCCGCCGCGACCGCGCAGCCGAACAACATGATCACGAACGCTTCGAGCAGCACGACAAAGTACGCCGAGGGCGCGTAGAAGCCCGCGAACGGCAGACTACCGGCACCCGTTGCCTTGACGAGGAGGCCGCCCAGCCAGTCTGCTGCCGCGCTCAGCCCAGCGGGTGCATACCAGCGCAACTCGGGTGCCTGGCTCGAAGCCATGAGCGCAACCATGACTGCAGCCAGCGTGGCCATGAGATACGGCTGCCAGCGCGACAGAAAGATGGCGCCGATGACCGGCAGCGCGAACACCAGCAAAAAGACCGGGTTCTGCACACCGCCGGCGTGCTGCCAGATGAACGCCACCGTGATGACGCCGAGCGTGTGCAGGGCCGTGAGCGTGCGCGTGAGCCGAAGCGGGTTGCGGGTCTCCCGACTGGACAAGGCCGTGAAAGCGAGGTGGATTGCCCCGAGAGTCAGCAGCCCCATCGTGGTGGCGACAAAGTCGATCTGCAGCCCACTGATGAACCAGGGCAGCCCGATCGCCGGCACGATGGTGAATATCGTCAGTAACCACGTGTCGTCGAGCGGGTGAATGCGCGGGTCGTGCCAGGGGAGCCCCGACAGCACCTGTGTCCCGTAGCTGTCATTCATTGCGGTCGCGCCGTTGCTGGCACCGGGGCGTTGTCGACCTGTAGCGCATCCGCGCGGAAATTGTTGCCTTCCAGAAATGGCTGCGATCGCACGTTCTCAGCACCGGGTTGCCGGAAATCGACCACGTGCAGAGCGAACAGGTGCGGTTGCAGCACCTGGTTGCGTCGCAGGATCGGTGAATCTCCGATCACGTCGATCCCGTTGAACTTCGGTTCGATGATGGTGTTTTCAACGGCGGTGCTGGGGTGAGCAGGATCGCCGAGCACGAAGGCAATACCGTAGCCGCAGTTATGCACACGGTTGGCGCGCAGCAGCGCGTTGGCCGAGCCACGCACCATGATGGCGTAGGCCGTAAGATGCTCGAGCTCATTGCCGTCGATGATCGCGCCGCGGGCATTTTCCGCGATTATGCCCATCGGCGCCTCGCCACCGATGTGATTGCCGCGAATCACCGCGCCGGCACCGATCAGGTGGACCGCGCCGTCGGGGGCATTGGCGAAGTCGTTGCGCTCGACGAGTATCGCAACGTTGCCGGCCACAACGCCGCTGCCAGCGCCGTTGAAGTGGTTGTCGCGAACGGTGATGGCGCCGCCGCCCCCGGCGCCCGTGTCGCCGCGCACTGCCCATAGCCCCGCCACCTTGTCCTGTATGAAGCTGTTGCCGGCCACTACCGTATCGCGATTCGGGGCCGTGAAGCGCACTCCGACCCGGTCGTTCGCGAAGCGATTGTGCTCGAGCAGGATGTTGCTGGCGTTTTCCGCGACCTCCACGCCGACGTCACAGGATTCAATGGTGCTCGACTGCAGATGGAAATGCGCGGCGCGCAGCAGGATGGCCGCCGCCGGGCAATTGCGCAGCACCAGGCCTTCGAGCGAGGTGTTGGCGCCGGTGACGTCAAACACGGGTGCATCGGCAAGTCCCTGCGCGTTGATCTCGACGCCGGGCGATTCGCCGATGATCCGCACGCCGTGCAGATTCATGAGCGGCGGTAGCGCCGTCTTGAGCGTAATGCTCTTCGTCTTGATCACGACGTTCGCCTTGCCGGTGGCTGCGGCGACGATGAACAGCGCCTCGCGCAATGTGCCGGGACCCAGGTCATTTGGGCTGGTGACATTCACCGTCAGCGTACCAGGGGCCTGGCCGGGCGCCGCCTGTCTGGAGTGGTACTGCCAGCCCAGAAAGGCAAGAACTCCGAGGAGGAGGAACGTGCCCGCGGCAAGCGCAATGCGTTGGTTAGTATTCATATGGGTCTCGCGCGCTCCAGAATGAAGACCGCGTGCCACGAATGCTCGACCGCTCTGCGGCCGAATAGCACGTCGATCGGGATCGACAAGGCAGTGACGACTGCGAGGGCTGCTGTGCGCAGCCGCTGCGACAGCCGCGGCAGGTAGGGCCACAGCCAGGTCTTAAAGGGAGCGGGGTCGACCCCGGTAATCGCCCGCACGCGCAGGCCGCAGTCGGCGAACAGTCGCAGGTAGGCGCTGCGCTGGCGCGCTCGGAAGATCGAGCTGTCGCAGTTCTCGACTGCGCGATTCGGTGCAGCTTCGAGCAGGATTACCGTACCGTCCTCGGCCAAGTGAGCAACCATGCGCTGCATGGCATGGCGCAAGGCCTGCGGGTCAAGAATGTGCTGCAGAACCGTGACGCCCAAAACAAGATCGAACCGCTGGCCGGCATCGAGCAACGCCAGATCCTGCACCAGGAATCGACAGCGCTCTGCGACACCCTGCGCCGCAGCGCGCTGCTTGGCCTGAGCGATCATGGTGGGACTCAGATCGATACCCGTCACCCGGGCGCCCCGGGAAGCGAGCTCGCGGCTCCAGCGTCCGACTCCGCAGCCGACGTCCAGCACCCTCGTGCCCGGGCGCACCCGCAGCCACGGTTCGAGGGCCAAACGCTGACAGGAATGAACCATCCGGTTATAGAACGCGGGCATTCCGTACGAGCACACGGCCGCGAGCCCGTCACCCTCGGTTGCAAAGCGACGTGCGCGCTCTTCCCAGTAGACTCCGGGCTGGCAGGAGGAGTTCATGCGGTTGCGACTCTGGGCGCGGCGACCGCCCGGTGTGGTTGCGGAAGCCTCGCGGTGAACTCGTCGCGCACTTCCTCCTCGTCCGCAATCGGCAGTCCCTGCTCGGCCATGGCCTGCAAGGAGGACTGAATCCACAGCAGCGAGCGCAGCCGGGACGGCAAATGCGCGGCGCGCGGCTGAAGCTGCAGCAACGACTCTTCGAAGTCGCGCTCGATGCGCAGGATGACCTCACGTACCGACGGGTCCATCGGCAGGATCTTGCTGGGTTGATCCCACGTAATCTCCGTCCCGGCGACCTGGCGGCGCTCGTAGACGGTAAACGCTCGCAGCGCAGGATCTGCCGACATGGCGGCTCCCGAGAACGGAATCACATAGGGATACATTCCGACTTCGCACCCCTGCCGCAACCAGTGATAGGCTTCGCGCAAGGTCGCGGCAACGTCTGCGAGCGTCGCCCGTGGTGAACTCAGGATCAGATCCAGAAACGGCGTGATGCCCAGCTCTAGGGCTGACGTCAGTGTCGGTCGGATATGGCTGTAGATCTGGGCTTTGTTGAATTCGCCGAGTACGTTGCGCGAAAAGTTCTCGATCCCGAAACCGAGCACCCGGAATCCGGCCTG
>Ga0137418_10000355_pt1 | contig 40294 bp, 26 predicted proteins | sample CZODoug3_1_2_16f_FD_122242 | JGI IMG/M metagenome (GOLD analysis project Ga0137418, IMG submission 122242) | Vadose zone soil fungal communities from Angelo Coast Range Reserve, California, USA - CZODoug3_1_2_16fungal (Hybrid Assembly) | ecosystem: Environmental > Terrestrial > Soil > Vadose...
GTTGAAAACAAAAAAATTAGTCGGTTTCGGAGCAAACGAAGTGAAGCATGTTATTTAATACGATAATCCGCGTAAAATCTTACCAGTTCTTGAATAAAAACTTATATAAAATATAATAAAAATATTTTATCTATAAAGGAATGTTTTAATTTAAAAAAATATGAGAATATTTTAAATAGTAAATTAAAACATTTAATACAGGTGTTGCATGGCTGTCTTCAGTCCGTATCGTGAGAACTGAGGTTAATTCCATTAACGGACGAAATCCCTATTGTTAATTTTAAATATTATAATTTATATTTTATTACATACTTAACAATTTATGATTCTTATAAAGTATCATTTGGGGCTAAGACAAGTCTTTATGGCCCTTATGAACTGGGCTATAGACGTGCCACAAAAACTTTTACAAAGTGATGCAAAACTTTTTCTTAAAATGCATTATTTAATCTTTCAATTCTTTATTTAATAAAAATATAATATTATCTCTAATAAAAATAAATAAATAAATAATGCATTTATTTTTAATTTTGTTTTTTTTTTTTAATAAAAATTAAATTTGGAAAGTAGGAAGAGCTAATCATTAAAAAAAGTTAAAATATAAATTTAGACGGATTGTTCTCTGTAATTCGGGAACATGAAGAAGGAATTTCGAGTAATCGTTGATAATAAGCGCAACGGTGAAATTAGCATCCGTGATGAACTAACTGTCTGTCGCTGGGAAGAAGCTTATATTGATGGAAATAAAAATGTTATTATAACTTTTCATAGTTAATATTTAATTTTATAATATATAAATTTAAATAGTTAATTTATTTTTATAATTTAACGGCTATGTAAAATTAATTAGTTTTTATTAATTCAATTGAGTAACATCTCAAAAGTCATAGCATGGTAGCCGTACTGGAAAGTGCTGCTGGAAAATAAATAAAATTTACCCCCTTTTTAAGATTAATTAGTAAGAGATTAGTTGAGTGGTTTAATAGCATATTTACACTATGCAGACAGAGTTTCGATTACTCTATCTCTTATTTATAATTATTATATTATTTTTTATAATAGTATCTTTATAATTAATTAAATTTTTATTTAATTAAAATATTCTTAATTTATATTATATTATATATTTTTTTATTAGTTAAATTTTAATTTATAGATTTAACATATATTTTAATTTAGAGAAATTTTTATATTAACACTTATTCATTTACGAGTGTGCCGAAATTTGGTAGCCGGGTAAATCTTAGGAATTTATGATTTTATAATCGTAAGAGTTCAAGTCTCTTTACTCGTAAAAAAAAAAAACAAAAATATATAAAATTTAAAATATCTTTTTCTCACAAAATTATAACTTAAATAAATTATATATAAAAATTTATTTAAATTAAATAAAAAAAATTAATTAAGAAGAGATTAATAAAAAAATATTTTAATTTATTTATTTAAGAAAGGGTTTTAATTAGTTGAAGATTATATTTTTTATTCATTTAAATTATAAAAATCTAAAGTTTGATACAAATTAAAAATCTGTAACATCTTTAGCTGAATTGGAAAAGCGTTTGCCTTCGAAGTAATTGTATATTGGTTCAAATCCAATAGGATGTAATAAAAAAATAATTAAAAATTTATTAAATATAATAAAAATCTAATTAATTATGATTGATATAATAATAAAAATATTAAAAATAAAAAAATTATAAATATTAAAAAATAAAGTAATGATGTTTATTAGTATCATGATTCTTATAGTGGCAATAGCCCTACCTTCAATAAATATTTCACCAAATTTATATTTAAGAATATCATCTCTATTATTACTTTATACTGGAGCATTAACTTTAAATGCTTTTTATATTCAGTCAATTGGATCAGGTATAGGTATATATAGTGGTTTATTTCAAATTACTTTATTCACACAATTATTTGATATAGTTATAATATTAACAGGTTCTGTAATATTAATAGCTTGACCTTTAATAAATCATAAATTTATAGATAATAATTTAAATGAAAAAGGTCATAATATATTATCAATTAATAATTATAGAATAAAATATTCAATAATAATATTAATATCAACTTTAGGTTCTTTATTATTAATATCTTCTTCAAATTTAATAACTTTATATTTAAGTTTAGAATTACAATCTTTTGGAGTATATATTTTAGCTTCATTATATAGACATTCAGAATTAGCTATATCAGCAGGATTAAAATATTTTTTATTAGGTAGTTTAGCTTCTTGTATAATATTATTAGGTTGTGGTTTAATATATTCTTTCACAGGATTAACTAATTTAGATTCTATTTATAGTATGATCTCAGTAATTGATAATAATAATATTTTATTAGGTTTTAGTTTAGGTTTAATATTAATTTTTATAGGATTATTATTTAAAATAGCAGCAGCACCTTTACATAATTGAGCACCAGATGTATATGCAGATAGTGCTACAATTATAACAACATGATTAACTATTATGCCTAAAATATCTATTTTTTTAGTATTATTAGAAATACAAACTCATATTAATTTAATAGAAAATATTAATATAATATTAGAATTAAATCCTTTAAATAATATAATAAATAATAATACTTTAAGTTTTAATAATAATTATTTATGAAGTAAAAATTTATTATTAATAAGTTCTTTATTATCATTATTAATAGGAACTATATTAGGTTTAGCTCAAACAAAAATAAAAAGATTATTAGCTTATAGTACTATTTCACATGTAGGATTTATTTTATTAGCTTTAGCTATTAACTCAGAACAATCTATAGAAGCTTTAATATTTTATATAATACAATATACTATTACAAATTTAAATACTTTTTTAATAATAATATTATTTGGATATATTATAAAAAATTCATTTAAAGATTTAATACAAAGTATTATGATAGAAGATGAAATAGGAACAGAAAATGATATTAATTATATTTCAGAATTAAAAGGTCAATTTTTCTTAAATCCTATATTATCAATAACTTTAACAATTTGTTTATTTAGTATGGCTGGAATACCTCCTTTAATAGGATTCTTTTCTAAACAGTTTGTATTATATTCAGCAATTCAAAATGGATATTATTTTATGTCTATTATAGCTATAATTGTAAGTATAATAAGTGCTTCTTATTATTTAAAAATAATAAAAATATTATTTACAGAAGAAGAAAATATAACCGAATATAGTGATAAAGAATTAAAAATAATTACAAATTTAAATTCTAAATCAGAAATAGAAATAAGTAGTACAAACAGTTTTATAATATCTACTTTAACATTATCTATTTTATTATTTGTTCTTAAACCATCAATTTTATTAAATAGTACAACAATACTTTCTTTATCTTTATTTAATTTGTAATGAATAATTTATTTATGTTATTTATTTTGGTTCCTATTTTAGCTTTAGTTTTATTATTTTTAAATTTTTTATTTTCAGCTCATAGACCAGATGAATCAAAAATATCAGCTTATGAATGTGGATATTCAGCTATTAGAAAACAAAATAGAACTGATTTTCAAATTCAATTTTATATAGTAGCTATGTTATTTTTAATATTTGATTTAGAAATATTATTATTATTCCCTATAGCTGTAACTTTATATAAAGTAAGTACTTTTGGTTTTAGTATAGCTTTAATTTTCTTTATAGTATTAACCATAGGGTTTATATTAGAAATTGGTTCTGGAGCTATCTCTATTACTAAAAATTCACAAACTATAATTAATAAATAAATTTTATTTTTATTTTTAACTAATAGAAATATTAATTTATCTATATTTATTATATAATTTACCCCTTTAATTTATATAATTTAAATTTTATATATTTTAAAGAAAAATAATAATTAATTAAATCAATTAAATAAAATTAATATTTCTAGATTTTTATTTTTAGATTAATAACATTAATCAATTTAAGTTCTAATTAAAAATAATTGTAAAGATTAAATAATTTCTTTTTAATAAAGAAAATATGAATATAAATCTTAATATATATTTAAAAGGATATATAAATTAAAGGGGAAATCTGATAATTGGTAATCAGTTGTATTTGCATTACAAATATGATAGTTCAAGTCTATCTTTCTCCATAAATTATTTAAATTTATTAATATAATTAATAATACAGAATAATTATAAGCCTCGATTGCTTAGTGGTCAAAGCGCTATTCTGAAGATATAGAAATGTGAGTTCAATTCTCTCTCAAGGCAAATTATATATTAATTAAAAAATTTATTATATTTTTAGCCGGAATAGTTTAATTGGTAAAACGAATTCCTTGTAAGACTTTAATATTGGTTCGATTCCAGTTTTTGGCAAAATTAAATAACATCAAAATAATTATAAATAAAAATAATATGAGTTGTAGTTTAATTTGGAAAAACATCATTTTTTGGTAATGAATAATATCAGTTCGAATCTGGTCAACTCAGTAAATTATTTATTTAATATTTTTAAGAAAGCAGAACTTGAGTGGTTGAGTGTCTCCCTTTTAAGGAGAAAGTCCTGGTTCAAGTCCAGGTGCTTTCGGTTCTAAATATATATTTCATATAATAAATATATATTTAGAATTCATAATTAAAAATTTTAAAATTATAAATTTAAAAATAAATAAATAATCTTTTTATATTAAGGGCAGGTGATCCGATTGGTAATGGTGATTCTCTGTAAAAGAATTGGTTAACGCCATAAAAGGTTCGATTCCTTTACTGCTCAATAATTAAAAATCAAATGGTAGATGACAAATTGGTCAGTCGCTCCTTTTGGGTAGGAGACATAAAGCATGTTCGAATCGTGCCTATCATATTTCGGTGTTATGGCAGAGAGGTCATTGCGGAGTACTGTTAATACTTTTTTCATAGGTTCGATTCCTATTAATACCTTTAATTTTTATTATATAATGACCTTATAATTTATTATAAATTAAATAAAATAAATGAAATAAATTAAATCATATAATCTACTTAAAATCTCCTAATGAAATAAAAGAGTAATAAAATAACGAACATGTTGAAATTGGTAAACAATCTCTTCTTAAGCAGGAGTGGAAGTAATTCCTTAAGAGTTCAAGTCTCTTTGTTCGTATCTTTATAACAATAGTGTACGATATAATTTATAATTTATTATAAATTATATTTCGACAGTTTAGTGTAACGGTTTGCACACTAATCTCATTAGTTAGTAGAAGGGTTCGATTCCCATTCTGTCTTTGATAATTATTACTTGTTTAAAATTTAAATAATGAAATTTTAACTTAAATTTTTATTTAAATTAATAAAATTTAGAATTTAATTTATTTTTGAACAGTTTATTTAAGAGTTTATTTTCATAATAAAATGTCTATACTTTAAGTTATATTTTTGTTTTTTTAACAAGATATACATAAAATTTTAAGCTTTAATCATGTTTATTAATTATATTAAGGTCTTTTAGTATAATGGTCGTACAGCAACCCTTCAAGTTATTAGTGTCAGTTCAATTCTGATAAAGACTTATTTTTTTTCACATTTGTATTTTCTTAAAATTTATAATAATTAATATAAAAAGGTTAAAATAAAATATTTTAAAAGTTAAGATAAAATATTTTATACTTATTATTAATTAAATTATAAATATAAAGAGATTAAATAAATAAATATTAATAATATAAAAATAATATCTAAAAATAATTAAACGACTGAAGTTTAAGAATTTATATAATTAAAAATATAATTTATATTTAATTATTATATTTATTTTTCTTTTTTAAATTAACTTTTTAATATTTTTATTCGTTATTAAATTTATTTCTTTATTCTAAATTTTAAATTTAGTACAAATTTAATAATTATTATTAAATAAAAAATGTGCCCAAATTTAACTTTAATAATAATAATAAAATCACCCTTAGAACAATTTGAAGTAAGTAGTTTAATAAGTGTTATAGCGCCTATATTTGGTTATATAAATCTAACTTTAAGTAATTTAGGTTTATATTCTATATTAATTTTTTTAATAATAATAAGTTTACATATAATAAGTAATAATGAAAATAAAATTTTACCCTCAAAATGAAGTATAGCATTAGAAAGTATATTTACAACAATTAATACAATGGTAAGAGAACAATTAGGTAAAGAAATTTATTTACCTTTTATTTATTCCTTATTTTTTTTTATATTAATAAGTAATTTAATAGGTAATATACCTTATTCATATACAATAACAACATCTGTAATAGTAACTATTGGATTATCATCTACTATATTAACAGGTGTAACTATATTAGGATTATATATTCATAAATTACATTTTTTCTCATATTTTATTCCATCTGGAACTCCTTTAGCTTTAGTTCCATTATTAGTTTTAATTGAAACTGTATCTTATTTAGCTAGAGCTTTATCGTTAGGTATAAGATTATTTGCTAATATGGTAGCTGGTCATTCTTTATTAAAAATATTATCTACTTTCTTATATCAAATGTTTAATAGTAGTTTTATAATAGCTATATTCACTTTAATTCCTTTTGCATTTTTCTTAGGATTATGTGGATTAGAAGTAGCTGTATCTATAATTCAAGCTTATGTATTTGTATTATTAGTAATATCTTATATTAAAGATGCCATCTATTTACATTAATTATTTATATTATTAATTGATTATTAAATAAATCAGGAATTAAATTAATTATTAATAAGAGAAATATTTTAATTCTAATTATTATTAGTTTATAAAAATTTTTATAAATAATAATGAAAATAACTAATAATCAATAGAGTTATAATAAAGGAATATTGAAAAAATATGAAATAATTTAATATAAATTAAATAAAAATAATAAATAAATATATAAGAGTATTCTTATATAATAAAAAATATTATCCCTCTCTTTTTATTATTAATTAAATTAATTAAAAAATAAAAAATATTAAAAAATAAAGAAATGGAATAGTTTACATTGGAAAGTTAAAACGATTGCTAATTGTTCGGGTATTCCCTTAGGTGTTCGAATCACCTCTATTCCGAAAAATTATAAGTATTAATTTTGTTTTGTTTTATTGTTTTTGATATATTTTGTTATATTTTTTTTTTAATAACAGAAATCAAAAACAGAGGAGTAAATAAGAAAAGTGAAGATAATAAAATGGATTGACGACTTTATTCCACTAATGCGAAAGAAATTGGAACTCTTTACTTAATATTTGCAATATTTGCAGGGATGATAGCTACAGGATTTTCAGTTTTAATTAGATTAGAATTATCTTCTCCAGGTGTACAATTTTTACAAGGAGATCACCAATTATTTAATGTAATAATAACTGCTCATGGATTATTAATGTTATTTTTTATGGTTATGCCTGCATTAATTGGAGGTTTTGGTAATTATTTTTTACCAATCCATATAGGAGCTCCAGATATGGCATTTCCACGATTAAATAATATAAGTTTTTGATTATTACCTCCTTCACTAATTTTATTATTACTTAGTGCATTAGTAGAAAATGGAGCAGGAACTGGTTGAACAATTAAGGATAAGTTGTTCTATTACAGTAATGTAATATTAATTAAACTCTACTTGATGCGAGAAACTCCTCTAATCGGAAGTAATTACCTATTTCATTATTTTATTAGAAAGGTAAAAATATTACTAACATGGGGACAATTTGCCTGGGTAAATTTTATTACCCATCAGAGACTAAACGTAGAGCATCCTTCTAAATTTATTAATAATAATATAACAACACAATCATTTAATAAAAATAAAGAATTATTCTATCAATGATTAGTAGGATTTACTGATGGAGATGGTACCTTTATTATTTCTAATAGTAATGGAAAATGATCTTTAATATATAAATTATCTCAACTTGAATACAATGCTAGATTATTATATTTTATTAAAAGTCAATTAGGTATAGGTCGAATTAATAAAGAAACTAAAACTAAAACAGTGAACTATTGAATTAGAGATAGAAACAAATTAGCAGAAGTTATATTTCCTATATTTGATAATTATCCATTATTAACTTCTAAATATTTCAATTATTTAAAATTGAAAGAAGCTTATAATATTTTAGAAGATACTAATTTAACTAAAATCAAACGAGATGAATTAATGTTTAATTTAATTAAAAAACTTCCTTCTTCTGATTATATTTCTCCAGCTTGAGAAAAAGTAAGCAATTTAGTATCTAATACTTATGAAGCTAATATGGTTATGTCAAAAGCATGATTAATAGGGTTTACTGAAGCAGAAGGAAGTTTTTATCTTGTAAATAAAACTAATTGTAGAATAGTTCATGGCTTTGAAATAACTCAAAAATTAGATTTAATAGTTTTATCTGCTATAGGATATATTTTAGGTATAAAAACTTATTCTAAACAAACATATAATACAGTTGTTACAACTAACTCAAGAAGTGTTGAAAATATTATAAATTATTATAGTAACACTATGAAAGGAATGAAATCTTTTGAATTTAGAGTTTGAGCTAGAAGTTATGTAAAACATAAAGGTAATTTTACAAAACTTAATGAAATTAGAAATAAAATTAGAATTAGAAAACTAGGTACAACTTTATTAAATTATAAATCTAATGGATTAAACAATCAAAGTATACGATTAATACATACTACACCTCAAAACAATAAATGAAATATAAATTTAGATAATAGTAATAATAAATCTATTATTAATAGAGAAAATGGTATTTATAAAATTTACGATAATTTATTTTTAAATGAAGGTAAAGTACCTAATTATCAAGATATAAATAACAAAATGATAGATAAATTTATACTTAATTTAGCTGAAATTTTAGAAGATTTATATGATAATAATGAATGAACTGTTTTTAATTTATACTTTTTAGTTAAACCAGATTTTGATAGAGGTATTAAATTAGATATTGAAAATTTAAATAAACATTTTGCTAAGTATCCACTTGAGTTTCTACATCAAAATATAGTTAAATTTTATAAAAATACAGGTTTATTAACTGCTACTGGTGTATTTGTGTTTTCATCTTTATATGATTTTAATAATTTAACAGTAATATCTTCAAATTTTAAAAATATTATTAAAAATAATATCGAAATTATAAATAAAAATGTACATAAAGATTTAAATAATACAATAGTTAATTATACAAATAAATTTGATATTAATTCAGAGATTATGTTAATAATTCAAGCTGACTTTGAAGAAATAAATAAAAACAAATAAATATATTTTATATGTAAATTTATTTCTCCCTTTGTTATAAATTTATATTATTAAAATTAGTATTATAGAAATTTAAAATAGTTTTTATGACATAAATTTAAAAGGATGAAGACATAGTCCGATCTTTAGTTAAAGCTAAAGCGAATAATGATAGTGAATTTAAAATAGATTCATGAGATTATCAACAAAAATTAGTTATCCACCATTATCAGGAATACAATCTCATTCTGGTGGTTCAGTTGATTTAGCTATTTTTAGTTTACATTTAACAGGGATATCTTCATTATTAGGAGCTATTAATTTTATTACTACAGTATTAAATATGAGAACTAATGGTATGAGTTTACACAAATTATCATTATTTGTTTGAAGTATTTTTGTAACTGCTATATTATTATTATTAGCTTTACCTGTATTAGCTGGTAGTATACTGCCTGCTTTAAATTCGGCTATATGCTGGAAACTGTTTTATGTTTATAAAACACAATCAGCAGGAAATTTTTTAGATTTGAATCTTTTAAAGATCCTCAGAGACTACACGCCGGAATTAATCTGTTGTAATATTTTACCTTTTTCTCAAGTAAATAATCTAAATTATAAAGATTTATCTAATTTAAAATTAAGTTCTTATATAACTGGTTTAATAGAAGGAGATGGTTTAATTATAACACCTAAAACAGAAAGATCTATCAAAGGTAGAATTAATTTCCCTTCTATTAAATTTGTTTTTCATTTGAAAGATTTACCTTTAGCTTTAATGATCCAAAAAAAAATAAAAAATGGATCTTTAACTAGAAAAAAAGGAGAAAATGCTTATGTTTTAACTATAAATAATTATAATGGATTAATATTATTAATTTCATTAATAAATGGAAATATGAGAACTCTAAAAATTTATAGTTTATACAATTTAATTGATTGATTAAATATAAAAAAAGAAAATTATATTCCTAAAAAACCTTTAAACAATAGTTCTTTAGATTCTAATGCATGATTATCTGGATTTATAGAAGCTCAAGGTCATTTTTCAATAAAAACTACTATTACTTCTAAAAATCCAAAAGTAGAATGTAAATTTGAATTAAATCAAAGACAAATTGATCATAAAGGTAATAATAATTTAGATTTTTTAGAAATTATTGCTAAATTTCTACTTTCTTCAGTTAAAACGATCAGAGTAAACAAACCTAATTCAGAATATAGAGTTAGAACAACTAGTTTAAATGGTAATTTAATTTTAGAAAATTATTTAAATACATTTCCGTTATTTGGAAGTAAATATTTAGATTACACAGATTGAACTAAAGTTCTAGATAAATTTAAATTAGGTCAATTTAAAGATAAATCAAATATAAAAGAAATTATTTTAATTAAATCTTGTATGAATGATGCTAGAACTGTTTTTATTTGAGATCATCTAAGTAAATTTTACAACTTAGATTAATAAGATATAGTCCCAACATACATGTGAATGTATGAGTATTTACCTTAAACATAAATATTTTGTATCAGAAATTAAAGAAAAAAAATAATAAAAAAATAAAAAATAGAAAATAATAAAAGAGTAGATTTGCATGTTACAATCTACATTAGACACTAAAATTAGCAACCCCAAAAATATACGAAAAAATGGCTTTACTTTTGAAATTATTAAGTAATAATTTAGACAATGATATTGTAGTTTACAGTACATTAATCGTGATCACAGGAGCGATAGGATATTCCTTTATAATTAATGCTTTAAGAAAATCTTATGTGGAAAAAGGTGTACAAACTAATACAGAAAAAAATATTTACGATAGTCTTGAAGATGATTTGACCTCAATAAATACTTTATCACCTAAATCTTCCACTTCTACCTTGAAAGCATTAACTACTAAAAAATCAGAAGTAGGAACTCAAACTATGACTGAAGAAGTTAATATTGTAGATTTTTCTAATACAGAATATATTGCTACTAAAGTTGAGCAATTAAATGCTTTAGATCCTTTTTCAGCTACACCTTGAACTCCTGAGAGACTACGAGAGATGATAGATACTTTAGGAATAGTAAATAATTTATTTAATTAATTCATGTAAACTTTACTTAATTTATCTATTATTTCTCTTTTAGATAATTCTTAATTTTAACCCCTTTAAATCAAACTATTTCAATAGAAAACAATAAATGTAAAATTTATCATCTATTTGTTATGTTTACATTTTCTAAAATTTTTATATTTTATTTATCTGATTAATTAATTTACTTCTATTATAATTACGAGTTAAATGTTTATGAGATTGCTGTAATTTATAAGACAGTCATTGGATAATATCCAGTAAATCAAGATTTAAAAGGGTATAACTATGTTATTAACCGATAGAAATTTTAATACAAGTTTCTATGATCCAGCTGGAGGTGGAGATCCTATATTATTCCAACATCTATTTTGATTTTTTGGACATCCAGAAGTTTACATTTTAATTATACCTGGATTTGGTATAGTAAGTCAAATAATTTCTGCATTTTCAGGAAAACCTATTTTTGGTTATTTAGGTATGGTATATGCTATGTTTTCCATAGGAATATTAGGATTTTTAGTATGATCTCATCATATGTTTAGTGTAGGTTTAGATGTAGATACAAGAGCTTATTTCACTGCAGCTACAATGGTAATTGCAGTTCCTACAGGTATTAAAATATTTTCTTGAATTGCTACTTTATATGGTGGTAGTTTAAGATTAACAACACCTTTAATATTTACATTAGGATTTTTAGCTTTATTCACAATAGGAGGAGTAACAGGAGTAATTTTAGCAAATGCTTCTTTAGATTTAGCATTACATGATACTTATTATGTAGTAGCTCACTTCCATTATGTTTTATCAATGGGAGCTGTATTTGCAATATTTGCAGGTTTTTATTTCTGAGCACCTAAAATTATAGGAAAATCATATAATGAATTATTAGGAAAAATTCATTTTTGAACATTATTTGTTGGGGTTAATACAACTTTCTTTCCTCAACACTTTTTAGGTTTAGCGGGTATGCCTAGAAGAATTCCTGATTATCCTGATGCCTTTAGTGGTTGAAATCAAATTTCAAGTTTTGGATCCTTAATTTCAATTATGGCTACAGTATTATTTGGTTATATAATCTATGATATATTTGCTAATGGAAATCCAGTAAATATTAATCCTTGAAATATACCTTCTTATTTTACATCTACAGAACAATTTAAAAATGAAACAGAAACAGCTTCAACATTAGAATGAACCTTACAAAGTCCTATACCATTCCATGCTTTCAAAATGTTACCTGTGCAATCTTAAATTGATAATTAAGTTTATATTAAATTATATTTAATTAGCTTAACACTTATTGTTTAAATTTAAATTTAAATAATAAGTTAATTAAAAATATTATCCCCTTTTTTATAAAATTTAATAATAATTTAATAAGTAAAAGAATTAATAAATAAATTAAAGACTGTAGCATAATTGGTAATGCAATTCGCTCATAATGGATATTATAAGGGTTCAATTCCCTTCGGTCTTATCTATTAATTTCAGGGTACTTGGTCGAGTCTGGTTTAAGGCGTTCGTTTTGAAAACGAATACTTGAATAAAGTCGTGAGTTCAAATCTCACAGTGTCCGTTCGATTAAATTATTTTAGATTTTGCACATGGAACAAATTATATAAAAAAAGAAAATAAAAATTTAACTTCAATAAATAAATTTATAATATATTTGGAACAAAATAAATCTCCTTTATTAATTCTTAATAAATAAATTATAATAAAAAAATATAAATCAATAAAGTTAAATTAAATATTGTATTTCAATAATTTAATAAACTTTTTTTTTTTTATTTGAGTCCATAATTTAGAATTGAAAAATTTAACAATGCTTAGTTTATTATTAATAGTACCTATAATAGGTAGTTTGTTATTATTAACAATTCGAGAAAATTCAATAAAAAATAAATTAAAAATGAAAAGAATAACTTTAATAACTATGTTAATAAATTTTCTAATATCAATATATATATGATTAGAATTTGATTCAAATACTAGTCAATATCAATTTGTATATGAATTTATAGATTTAAGTTATTGTCATTTAAATATAGGTATAGATGGAATATCATTAAATTTTGTATTATTAACAACTTTTATAAGTCCAATAGCAATATTATCTAATTATAATAATATAAATAATAATTTAAAATATTTTTTAATATCTTTTTTATTATTAGAAACATTACAAATAGGAGTATTTATAGTATTAGATTTAATTTTATTTTATATATTTTTTGAAAGTGTATTACCTATTTTATTTTTAATAATTATAATATATGGATCAGGTGAAGCTAGAATAAGATCAGCTTTATTATTATTTTTATATACTTTAGCAGGATCTTTATTTATGTTATTAGCTATACTTCAAATATATAGTTATGTAGGTTCAACTGATTTTCAAATAATATCTTTATCAGAAATTAATTTAGATAATCAAAAAATATTATGATTAGGATTTTTTTTAGCTTTTGCAGTAAAAACTCCATTATGACCTTTAACAGGTTGATTATATAGAGCTCATGCTGATAGTCCTTTAGCTGGTTCTATTTTATTAGCTGCTACAATATTAAAATTTGCTACTTATGGTTATTTACGAGTTTTAATTAATTTTTTACCAGATGCTACTAATTATTTTTCTCCTTTAGTTCAAACTATTGCAATTATAACTTTAATTTATGCTTCATTAGCTACAATTATTCAACAAGATACTAAAGCTTTAATTGCATATTCAAGTATTGCACATATGAGTATTGTTATATTAGGTTTATTTTCTAATACAATACAAGGTATTGAAGGTGCTATTTTATTAGCTTTAGCTCATGGATTTGTTTCTCCTGCTTTATTTATTTGTGTAGGAGGTATAATTTACGATAGAACAGATACTAGAATTATTCATTATGTAAGAGGATTAGTTACTTATATGCCTGTATTTACTATTTTATTTTTTATTTTCATATTAAGTAATACTGGTATACCATTAACTTTAAATTTTTTAGGTGAACAATTATCTTTAATTGGAATATGAGAAAGAAGTCCTTTAATAGCAGCTTTAGGTGCTACTGGTATAGTATTATCTGCTATTTATTCTATTTATTTATATAATAGAATTTCTTATGGTATTTATTCTCCTCATTTAAAACCAATTAAAGATATTACTAGAAGAGAATTTAATTTATTAATCACGTTATTATTACCTACTGTATTATTAGGTATTTTCCCTAATGTTATTTTAAATAGTTTACATTTTTCTATTTCTTCTTTACTTTATAATATTTAAATCAAATTATATTAATATTTAATTTTTAATTTACCCCTTTTTTACATTAACATTATTTAATTCAAACCATAAAAGAAATATTAAGTAATAAAAGAGCATAGTATAAACGGTTAGTATAATGATCTTCAAAATCATTAGTAGGTGTTCGAATCACCTTGCTCTTGTTAAATTAATATATTAGAGATCTTAGCTTAATTGGTAGAGTTTCTAATTGTCATTTAGAAGGGTCCCAGTTCGAATCTGGAAGATTTCGTTTAATATTTATAATTACAAAACAAATTGAAAAAATAATTTATAAAATCTTGAATTAATATGAAATTATATAATTTGTAAAATTTTTATTAAATTAATAAATTAATTAAGTTTGTATTAATTTATATTAATTTAATATTAATATAATTAAACAAAACATAAATTATTTAAATAATTGTCTTCGTTATTAAAATTATTTAATTAAAAAAAAAGAATTTTAATACTAATTTTAAATACAAACAGAATTTAATTTAAATGAAAATGAATAATATAAATAAATTAAATTATATTAATCAAATGTTAATGAGTATAAATCACAATAATTTTAGTTTAATTTTAATAATTTGTTATTTAATAATATCAAATTATTATATAAATATATTAATAATTTTTATAATTTTTTTACTATTTAAAGTAATATTAAAATTTAATAATTATAAAAATTCTACCTGATCTATAATCAAAATAATATTAATAAGTATTTTTATATATTATTTAATTTATATATATTTAATATATAATGTAATTTATATGGATAATACAGAATATTTAATTTTATATAATAATATTTATATAAAAGGTTTAAATTCTTTAGTAGAAAATTATGGAGAATTAATAGCTTATGCTGTAGGAGTTAAATTATCTAGTATTTATTTAAAAATTTCCCCTATAGAACCTACCTTTTTTTTTCATTTTGGTTTAGATGTAGGACCTATTTTAGATTTAACAGTACATCAAGAATCTTATACTTCACCTATAGATTCTAATTATAAAAATTATGTATTATTAACTGTTGATAAAGTTGAAGATCATATAATTTTTCTTAAAGATATGGTACCTTTTCATCATAAACATTATAAAACATCAAAAATGACAAATATTGAAAATAATACTACTGTTATTAGTGGTGATGCTCCAACTAATATTAATGTCGTTAATATTCATTGTTCTTTGGAATCTGAATATTTATTTTTTAATTTTGTTAATAATTTTGAAAATTTAGTATTTAATATTTCATATATATTTTTTATTATTTTTATAAGTATTTATTTTATTTTTTTAATTATCAAATTAATTAATTTTATTAAATTTATTATATTTATAAAAAGAAATATAATAATCTAAATAATATATTTACACTTTATATTTATTTATTAAATTATTAATTATAATTTAAGTTTTATTTGTTTATCTTATTTTACTTTCTCCTTAATTTATAAATTTAATTATAAAATATTATATTTTTATTATTTATTTTGTTTTTAATATAACCCCCTTTTCTTACATTTATGAATTAAATAATTTAATTGTTATTCAATCAATATCTCACTCAAATTATATTATTTGTAAAATTAACTTATAATATAGAGATAATTATCTGATAGTAAATTTATTAATATATTAATTGAGATTCAAAACTTGGAAAATTAGTAAAATTATAATTTTCTAAGTTCTATATTTTAATTATTTTGTTAGGTTTACTTAACATAGGTATTTACTTAAACTCTAATGTTATAAAAATTATAACAGACATTAATTTTAAAATTAATACTAAAATAACAACTAAAATTAAAAAATTAAAATAAATTTCATCAATAATATTATAATTTATGATAAAGTAAATTTTAAGTTAAGTCTAAAAAAAAATCTACATGATTCATAAAAATAAGATTATAAACCTAATTCTTCTAATAATTAAAAATCATGATTATATTAATTTACTAAAATAAATTAGTTTACAAAATTGAAATATTTTTAATGAAGAAAAAATAATATTGGTTTTATTTATATTTTCTGTTATTTTATTAGTTAGTTAATAAAATAATTTACTTTATTATTCTTCTTAGTTTGAACAAAAATTATTCAAGATTGAGTTAATAAATGAGATATAAAAAAAATTGATGGAAATTTCTAAAAGAAAGAATCTAATATTAATAAATTTAAAATAATTAAAAGTAAAGAATAATTAATAAAAATTAAATTAACTTAATTAAAAAAAAATAATATCACGAGTATAGTTAAGTTGGTATAACCTCTACCTTCCAAGTAGATGTCATCAGTTCGAATCTGATTATTCGTAAAAAATAAAGAATTAAAAATAGGAAATAATAAAAGTGTATATTCAGACCATTGATATAAGAATAAAAAAGTAAAAGTGTCTATTCTCGTATAGAATATACTTTAGACACTATTAAAAACATAACATACACAAACAATGTTAGCAGCGGCAAAATACATAGGTGCTGGCTTAGCTTGTTCTGGTTTAATAGGAGCTGGTGCAGGAATAGGTTTAATTTTTGCATCCTTAATATCATCCACAGCTAGAAATCCTCAAATAAGAGGTCAATTATTCACTTTTGCAATCTTAGGATTCGCTTTAGCTGAAGCTACTGGATTATTTTCTTTAATGATTGCTTTCTTATTATTATATTCTTAATTTTTTTAATTAAAATTTAAGAATTAATTAAGAATAAATTTAATATAATTAATCTTTAACTAATTATTATAAGATCAATTATTAAAATTTAAGAATTAATTAAGAATAAATTTAATATAAGATCAATTATTACTTTTAATAGAAATAAATAATTATTTATTTATTTAACTTACCCCATTTAAATTGTATATTAATTAAGTATACTTAATAAATTTAATTTTAAAATAATTTTATTAAACATATTCAATAAAAATAAATATAAAATTAATTAATATTAATAAAATATTACAAATAAAAATAATTAAAAGTAATAATAATTAATTATATGAATATCATGTAAAAAATAATTTATATATATCCAAATAATTATATTTTTAAAATATCATAATACATTATTCTTTTGAATAGATTTATAATTTATAAATCCCTAAATTAAATTTAATTTAGTTTATGTCACATTTACCTGTAATTATATGAAATATTTTTTAATGAATAATATTAAAAATTTAAATATAAAATTAGATGTAAATAATAGTTTATCTAATTTAAAAAATATTATAAATAAAGGAAATATGGATTCTTCAATAGAAAACATGTTTAAAGAAAAAGAATTAGAAAATAATAAATTTTTAAGTACAAAAAAAGTGACTAAAATTACACAATTAATTATTAAATTAAGTGATAATATAATTTATACTAATGAATCTTTATTAAATTTATTAAATAAAAATGAATATAATTTAAATATCTCTAATTCAGAAAATTTAGAAAATAAAAATAAAGAATTTACAAAAAAAAATGAATCAAAATTAATCTTTAAAAATGAACAACGATATATAAGATTAATTAGTCCATTTAATTTTAAATTATCAAGTATTAGTAATCATATTTATACATTTACTAATAAATCTTATAAACAAATTAATAAAAATTTACATAATTTATATTTAATATGTAAATCAGCTTTTCTTAATATGTCTTGTATAATAAGTAAACCTATAATTTCAATTAATTCTAATTTAATAAAAATTACATTATTTTATTATTGAAAACCTTTAAGAAAAAAATATTTAAAAAGTAATTTACATTCTAAATTTTTAATTTTACATTATTATAAATTAGAAAATTTAGTTAAATTATTAAGTAAATTATTTAATAAATCTGTAGAATTAGAATTAATTAGAATCTATTCCCCACAAAATGAAAGTAATATATTAGCTAATCTTATTGGTATATTAAGTAATTTTATTAAATTTAGAAATATTCACATGAAATTATTTAAAGTAAGTAAAATTAAAAAATTTAAAAAAAGATTTAGTAATAATAAAATACCTTCTTTTTTATCTGGAATTTATTTGAAATTAGCAGGTAAAGTTTTAACACAAAAAATTAAAAGAAGAGTAAAATCAAAAATAATTCAAAAAGGTAGTTTAGCTAGAGTTAATACTGATTTAATTAATACTAAAACATTTGTTAATAAAAATAAAAGAGGTGTATTTAGTATTACTATTAAAACTGGACATATTATTAATAATTAATTATTAATAATTTATAAATTTTTCTTCTAAATTTATTTTATTTTAAAACAAAAAATAATATAAACAAACAATAAATATTTAAATAAATTATATAAATTAATATTATTTAAATATTAGATTAATTTTTTTTATATAAAAGAAAGTAAATAAATAATTTTTTTAATAAAAATTATATTCTAAGTAACTAATTATATCTATTATTTACAGATATAAAAATTTAATTTATTAAAAATCTAAAATAAGATTATAATAAATAATAACACTTTAGTATAAATAAAAATAAAATTTAAATAAAAAAATAAAAAAATAATGAAAAAAATAAATAGAAATCAATTTCAATCTTTTCCTTATCATTTAGTAGAACCATCTCCATGACCTATTTTAGTTAGTTTTTCATTATTAAGTTTAACTTTAGGAGCAGTTATGTATATGCAAGGTTTTACTCATGGAGGACAATTAATAAGTTTAGGTTTTACTTTAACAGTATTTGGGATGATACTTTGATTTAGAGATATTATAACAGAAGGTACTTATTTAGGACATCATACAATTCAAGTTCAAAAAGGTTTAACTATTGGAGTAGTATTATTTATTATTAGTGAAATATTTGCTTTTTTAAGTGTATTTTGAGCTTTCTTTCATTCTAGTTTATCTCCTACAATAGAAATAGGAGGAGTTTGACCTCCTCAAGGTATAACACCTTTAGATCCTTTTGCAATACCATTATTAAATACTATTTTATTATTATCATCTGGTGCTTTTGTAACTTATGGTCATCATGCTTTAATACAAGGAGATAGAAGAGGAGCTATTTTAGGTACATTATTAACAATAATTTTTGCTATAATATTTACTGCTTTACAATATTATGAATATTCTGAATCTAATTTTACAATGAGTGATTCAGTATATGGAACAGTATTTTATGCTTCAACTGGTTTACATGGATTACATGTAATTATTGGTACATTATTTATTTTAGTAGGTTTTATTAGAATAATTAATTATCATTTAACTGATACACATCATCAAGGACATGAAGCTGCAATTTTATATTGACATTTTGTAGATGTAGTTTGATTATTCTTATTTATAGCTGTTTATTACTGAGGTGGTAATTAATTTATAAATAAAAAGAATTTTTAAATAAAATCTTAAATTAAAAGTTTAATTATCATAATTTTAAAATTCTTAACCCTTTTTATAAAATATTTTTATTAAAAATAAAAATAAAACCTGCTAAACAAAATATTAATTTATTTTGTAATTAGCAAGTAATATTTATAATATAAATAAATATTAGACATTTAATACCAGTCCCAAAGGATTTATAATACGATAATACTATGAATTTATCATTATTTTTATTTTTAATAGGAATCTTAGGTTTTATATTAAACCGAAAAAACATAATATTAATGATTATTGCTATAGAAATAATGTTATTAGCAGTAACTATGTTATTATTATTATCAAGTTTTAGTTTTGATGATGGAATAGGACAAATATTTAGTATATTTATAATATCATTAGCTGGAGCTGAATCAGTAATAGGTTTAAGTATTATTGTTGCAGTTTATAGAATTAAAGGAAATATATTAATAAAACAAGAAACTTAATGTATTTAACAATATTAATTTTACCTTTATTAGGTTCATTTGTATCAGGATTTTTAGGTAGAAAAATAGGAGTAACAGGATCTCATATAATAACTTGTACTTGTTTAATTTTATCTAGTATATTAGCAACTATTGCTTTTTATGAAGTAGGATTAAGTTCTAGTCCAGTTATAATTAATTTATTTAATTGAATAGATTCAGAATATATGATTATATCCTGAGAATTTTTATTTGATCAATTAACAGTATCTATGTTTATTCCTGTATTATATATTTCTTCTTTAATTCATATATTTTCAACTGATTATATGGCTGAAGATCCTCATAATCAAAGATTTTTCTCTTATTTATCTTTATTCACTTTTTTTATGTTAGTTTTAGTTTCTGGTGCTAATTTTTTTGTTATGTTTGTAGGTTGAGAAGGTATTGGTATTGTTTCTTATTTATTAATTAATTTCTGATATACGAGAATACAAGCAAATAAAGCAGCCATATTAGCTTTAACTATGAATAGAGTAGGAGATATGGGTTTAAGTATAGGATATTTTGCATTATTTGCTTTATTTGGATCGTTAGATTATGCTACAATATTTAGTATAGTACCATTTATGAATGAAACAGCTTTAACTATTATAGGATTATTATTATTAATTGGAGCTATGGCTAAATCAGCTCAAATACCATTACATTCTTGATTACCTGGAAGTATGGAAGGTCCAACTCCTGTATCAGCTTTAATTCATGCAGCTACTCTAGTTACTGCTGGATTATATTTATTATTACGATCCTCACCTTTATTAGAATATAGTAGTACAACTTTATTAATTATTACTTTAACTGGAGCTACTACTGCTTTCTTTGCAGCTACTTGTGGTTTAGTTCAAAATGATTTAAAAAGAATAATAGCTTTTTCAACTATTAGTCAATTAGGGTATATGGTTATGGCTGTAGGTTTAAGTCAATATAATGTAGCTTTAATGCATGTAATAAATCATGCTTTCTTTAAAGCTTTATTATTTTTAGGAGCTGGTGCAGTAATTCATAGTTTTACAGATCAACAAGATATAAGAAGAATAGGAGGTTTAATAAAATTTTTACCTTTTACTTATACCACTATGTTAGTAGGATCATTATCCTTATTAGCTACTCCATGATTAACAGGATTTTATAGTAAAGATTTAATAATAGAATTAGCTTATGGTCAATATAATTTTAGTGGTACATATGCTTTCATTTTAGGAAGTATAACAGCTGGTTTAACTGCATTTTATTCCTTTAGATTAATTTGTTTAGTTTTCTTAACTGTACCAAATGGACCAAAACAATCTTATTTAAATATTCATGAAGCTAATAATAAAGTTATTATTCCATTATTTTTATTAGCTTTATTTAGTATATTTTTTGGTTTTATATTTTCTGATTTATTTGTAGGTATAGCTAATGATTTCTTCAGTAATGCTATATTTATTAAACCTAATAATATTTCTTTAATTGAAGCTGAATTTAGTTTACCTTTATTAATAAAATTATTACCTGCTTTATTATCATTATTTGGTGCTAGTTTAGCTATATTTTTATATCATAAAAGTCCAACTTTTATTATTGATTTAACTGATAATTTAATAGGACAAAAAATATATACCTTTTTTAATGGAAAATATTTCTTTGATATAATTTATAATAATTATCTAATAAATTCAGGATTAGAATTAGGTTATATAATTTCTAAAATATTAGATAGAGGTATAATAGAAATGGTAGGACCTCATGGTTTATCTCAAACTTTAACTAAGACAGGTAAAAATATTAGTAAGTTAGATACTGGTGTTATAACTACATATTCTATTTATATTACTTTATCTTTACTTTCTTTAATTTTCTTAATTTTTGCTCCTATTTTTATAGATACTTTTTTATTAAATGAAATAAGATTATTTATTATATATATAGCTGCTTTAATTATAATTTTATCTACTTCTAAACCTTAATTTAATATATATTTTTTTTTATTAATATTTTAAAAATTTACCCCTTTAACAGTATAATTTTAGTAAATTTCTTTATTTATATCGTGAATTAACAAAATTCATAAGATAACATAATTTATTAATATAAATTCAATCAATATCTCATTTTAAAATTATTAAATTAGTAAAACAAATAATTTAAAATTGCTTATTATGCAGAGATAGTTCTCTTATTATAAACAAATAATTTTTGTTTATTTGAGATCTTTATATTTTTTCATTAGATTTTAATGCCTCAATTAATACCATTTTATTTTGTTAATCAATTTTCATTTTCATTTTTAACTTTACTTTCTTTAATTTATATCTTTTCTAAATATGTATTACCATTATTTACTTTTCAACAAGTAATAAGAATGTATATTACTAAATTAAGTAATAAATAATAAGTGAAAATTTTATTTTTAATTAAATATAATTTTAATTAATCTTATTAAATAATATATTAGTTATTTAATTTTAATTTTAATTTTAATTTTAACCTTTTTAGTTTATAACTAATTTGGATTTATTTTAAGAAATTTACCCCCGTAAATAAATTTAAAAGTATACTATTTAAATATAATATAGTTAAGATTTTAATAATTAAATAAATTATCATTGATTATTTAATTATATGAAATAATTGAATATGATGAATTTTAGGATACTTAAGATATAATTGATATATTTTTGTTTTTTTTAATATAAAATATCATATCTTATAGAGTATTAATACTAATAAGCTATATATTATAAAAATTTATAATATTAAATAAAATTAAAAAGTAGATTAGTAAAACCTAAGAGAGAAAAGAATAAAAAATAATAACTCTCAAAATGTTTAATACATTACCAATATTTAATACAATATATAATGATGTTCCTCAACCATGACAAATAGGATTTCAAGACAGTGCTGCACCAGGTTTTACTGGGATAATAGAATTACATAATACTATATTTTTTTATTTAATAGTTATTTGTGTTGGAGTATTTTGAGTTTTAGGTTCTTCAATATATTATTTTAATATAAAAAATTCACCTATAATTCATAAATATTTAAATCACGGTAGATATGTGCCTATTCAAAAGTATTTTAAGTTAGATAATAAAATTAAACAATTCATCTCTATACGAACTTACTCTAAATTATCAGATAATCAATTAAAATATGAAAAAGTATATGAAAATATTTTTAATATGAAAAAAGATATTTTAAATGAAAATAAAGGTAAATCAGGAATTTATATGTTAACTAATAAATTAACTAATGATTTATATATTGGACAATCAATTAATATATCAAATAGATTTAAAAATTATTTTAATCTTAGTTATTTAAAAAGTAAATATAACTTAAAAATAAGTAGAGCATTAAAAAAATACGAATATTATAATTTTTCTTTAACAATTTTAGAGTATTGCGATAAATCTGATTTACTTGTTAGAGAACAATACTACTTTGAGAAATTAAATCCTCAATATAACTTATTAAAAGTCGCAGGAAGTTCCTCAAATTCTAAACATACAAAAGAAACTAAAGTAAATATTAGTGGAAATCTTGTAAATATTTATGAAAAATTTTCATCTTCAGGATTTAAATTAATAGGTAGTTTTGTTTCAGCTAGAAGAGTTGGTAAATTTTTAGGTATAAGTGGAAGTACAGTTAAAAAATATATGAATTCAGGTGAAATTTATAAAGATAGATATAAATTTTCATCTAAATAACTTAGAAAAACTTTGAATTAAATTTCACTATATGCTGGAAACTCCTAAAGCCTTAGATACTATAATTCTTTATAAATTATTAGTGAAAATTCTAATGGATGTTACAATGGACAATCAGCAGGAAACCAACAAAATAAAAATAAATATTAAAAATTTATATTTTAAGTAGGATCCTCAGAGACTACACGTGAAAACCGTAATAACGGTAAGATATAGTCCAATTATATAGGAAACTATATAAATTAGATCGACATTAATTGAATTAATATGAACAATAACACCAGCTTTAATTTTAATAGCTATAGCTTTTCCAAGTTTTAGATTATTATATTTATTAGATGAAGTAATATCACCTACAATAACAATAAAAGTAGTAGGTCATCAATGATATTGAAGTTATGAATATTCTGATTATGTAACTGAAAATGGAGAATCTATAGAATTTGATTCATATATGATACCTGAATCTGATTTAGAAATAGGTCAATTTAGATTATTAGATGTTGATAATAAAGTAATTATTCCTATAGATTGTCATATTAGATTAATAATTACTGGTGCTGATGTTATACATTCTTTCGCTGTACCTTCTTTAGGACTTAAAGTAGATGCTGTACCAGGTAGATTAAATCAATCATCTATAATAGCTGAAAGAACTGGTACATTTTATGGTCAATGTAGTGAAATTTGTGGAGTATGACATGGCTTTATGCCAATAGTTGTTGAAGCTGTTTCAGTACAAGATTATTTAGCTTGAGTTGATCAAGCTAATAGTTAAATTATTTAAATCTTTATGATTATCTTATTTTTTTAAATTAAACTTTTTAATATTTTATTAATTTACCCCTTTAAAGAAATTTAAAAGTATACTATTTAAATTTTATATAAAACAAAAATAAATTTATTAAAAGCCTGTAATTTAATGGTAAAATGATTTCTTGATGAGAAATATATAGAAGTTCAATTCTTCTTAGGCTTAAATTAGATTTCTAAAAAAACAAAAACAAAAATAAACTAATTAAATTGTCAGAATATTAAAATAATTATAACTCAAAGTATTAAACAAATGTTTAATAATTATAATAAATAATAAAATTATTAACAAATGAATAATAAAAATATGAGTTTTATTAAGATTATTAAATAATAATAAATGAATTATTTTTTTATAAAAATTTATTATAATACATGATTAACTACAAAATTAAATTAAAATTTTTATTATATTATTATCTAAAATAAATTTAAATTTATATAATAAAAATTAAATAATTATTTAAGAATATTTCTATTAACTATTTATTAAAATAGGGTCAAATACCATAATTAATACTTTATAACATTTAAAAATAATATAGATTATATATTTTTGTTTTTAAATCATAAATTTAATAAAATATAAAGAATATATATAAAAAAAGATTATTAATTGAAATTCAAATATAAATATAAATGAGATTATTAAAAACTAATGTTTTATTAAGATTATTAAATTCTTATATTGTAGATTCACCTCAACCAGCTAATATTTCTTATTTATGAAATTTTGGTTCTTTATTAGGAACTTGTTTAGTGATACAAATATTAACAGGAGTATTTTTAGCAATGCATTATCAACCTCATGTAGATTTTGCTTTTAATAGTGTAGAACATATTATGAGAGATGTTAATTCTGGTTGAATCTTAAGATATACACATGCTAATGTAGCTTCATTCTTCTTTATTTTTGTTTATGCTCATATAGTTAGAGGATTATATTATAGTTCTTATAAATCACCTAGAATTTTAGTTTGAACTATAGGAGTAATAATTTTTATATTAATGATGGCTATAGCTTTCCTGGGTTATGTTTTACCTTATGGTCAAATGAGTTTATGAGGTTTTCTTAATAAGCCTCAAATGTATAATTTATATTTAATTTGTTTTTCTTTATTATTAATTACATCTATTTATTTAAATAATCAACTTAAAATTAATAGATTTAAAGGTATTTATAGTATAGGACCTCTTAATAAAGAGATAATTTCAATTTTATTTGGATCTCTTCTTGGTAAGACTCAAGGAGAAAAAAAATTATTAGGAGTTGGCAGTAAATTTAATTTTTATCAAGAAGCTTATCATATAGAATATTTAATATTTTTACATAAATTATTTTCAGAATTAGGTTATTGTAAATCTAAATTACCAATTATTACCACTAAATTAGGTAGAAAAGGTAAAATAAGAAAAGTAATAAGATTTTCAACTGGAACTTATTCTAGTTTTAATTGAATATATGATTTATTTTATGATAAAAAAATAAAACATGTGCCAAAATGTATTGATCAATATTTAACTCCATTAGCTTTAGCTATTTGAATTATGGATGATGGAGCTAAAGTAGGTAAAGGTTTAAAGTTAAATACTATTTCTTTTTCTTATAATGATTGTTTACTTCTTTTTAATGCTTTAAATAATAATTTTAATATTAAAGCTTCTATTCAATCCGCAGGTAAAAAAGATCAATATTTAATTTACATATGAAAAGAATCTATGACAGATCTTAGAAATATAGTATCTCCATATATAATTCCTGAAATGAAATACAAATTAATTTAATATATTTATATATAGTTATAATGTTATATATAAAGCAATTTTTACTGAAAATTTATATACTAAAAAACATTATAGCAATACTGATGAAAACAGGTCAAAAATGTTTGTTTAGCGTTAAGACCGTCGGTAGAGTAAACTATCGCGACAGACTGGTTCATCGATGGGTGTCTGAAATGATGCTTAATGTACAGTCGAAATCTTTATTCATTATAATTTTTAATGAAGCACAAGGCATTATATTTCTATTATAAAATTTAAGGGTTATCAGAAAATATAAATATCGTAAAAGAGTGTGTAGTGTTTTTATAAAATATTTATTTTATAAATTTAAATATTTTATTATTCACCTTTAACGAATTTAAATAATTTATTTAACAAAATATTTATTTTATAATTAGTATACACTATACACATAAGAATTATTGAATCAATTATTCTTAATTGATTCAATAATTCTTATACACATACTAATTATTATAAGATCAATTATTCTTAATTGATTCATAATTAGTACTCGTTAATAAATTTAATTTTTAAATTTAGTACAAAATTTAATTTTTAAAATAAGTACAAAAATTTAATTTTTAAATTTATTACAAATTTTTAAACAATTATTAAAAAAATAATGAATATGAATTTCTTGCTTGAAACTATCTTATTTTTATTTACTATATTAATCAGTAATGGATTAATTTATAGTCTTACATTTTTCAACTTAAATGAAAAAAATTCTTCTTCAAATATCTCTTTGATAAGAAATAATTCAGAAAAAGATGTATTAGGTTTAACATCATTAATATCCTCAAGTCCTCTTAGTTTAACTTCTTCCGAATCAAGTTCATCTGATTCTTCAAGTGTTAGTTCCTCTGATACAATGGTCTCTGATACTTTAAGTGTTAGTTCCTCTGATACAATGGTCTCTGAGGATATAATGGATGATATATTAGAAGCTGAAGCTTTAAGACATTTAGAAACTGTAGGACAATATATGCCTCGAGCTGAAAATTCATTATTATCAGGTATAAATGATGGAACTGTAAATTCTAATTCTCATGTGTTTGATAATACTACTTCCTTAGATAGTATAACAATATTAAATGGTCCTAGTGTAGAACAATGAATGGAAATAGCCAGAGATTTACATTCATTACCTGTTAATACACCATCTGGTATACTTCAACAAGTAAAATTTGAAGAATTAAATATACTTTATAGTCAAGATATCATTCAATATGCTATAACTCAAGCTGAATTAAGACTTATTATTGAATTAATCCCTGCATGAGATTTATTTAAACCAGGTGTTAATCATTTAATTCTTATGATTATGTCTTATTATCATCTTTAATTAAAATCTTATTATGTCTTATTATCATCTTTAATAAAAATCTTAATGATTTGATTTGATTATGGATAATTAAAAAATATTACTCACCCCCTTTTTTCCTAATGTAATATCCCATTAAAGGACTAAAAGAGTAAACAAGACAAAAGAGTATAAAAATTTATTTGTTTTTAAATCTCTGTATGTTAAGTTTACATAACCCTTAAAATTTTATAATACAATTATTTTTTTTAGATAATTATAATGTACATGATTTACTTGTTTTAAACATATAAGCTTAAGCTAAAATAGGTAAATTAAAGATTTGGCCACAGTAATTACTAATTTATTATCAGCAGTACCTTTTTTTGGACAAGATTTAGTAGAATTAATTTGAGGAGGATTTAGTGTAAGTAATGCAACACTTAATAGATTTTTCTCTCTTCATTTCTTATTACCTTTTTTATTAGCTGCTTTAGTAATAGCTCATTTAATGGCTCTTCATACACATGGATCAAATAATCCTAATGGTATATCTTCAAATGGAGATAGATATGCAATGCATCCTTATTTTACATTTAAAGATCTTGTAACTATCTTTGCATTTTTATTAGCTTTATCTGTTATAATTTTTTTTTATCCTAATTTATTAGGACATAGTGATAATTATATTCCAGCTAATCCTATGAGTACACCTCCTTCAATAGTTCCTGAATGATATCTTTTACCATTTTATGCTATATTAAGATCTATACCTAATAAATTATTAGGAGTTATAGCTATGTTTGGTTCATTATTAATTTTATTAATATTACCTTTAACTGATTTATCAAGAATAAGAGGTAGTCAATTTAGACCAGCTATGAAATTAGCTTTATGATTCTTTATTATAAATTTTGTAATATTAATGTGAATTGGATCTCAACATCCTGAAAGTCCTTTTCTAGAAGTAGGACAATTTGCTACTGCATTTTATTTTTCTTGATTCTTAATAATTATTCCTATTATTGGTATGGCTGAAAATACTTTAATGGATTTAGCTACAGATAAAATTTAAATATTAATTTTAATTTATAAATTTATTTTATCTAAATTATATTTTTCAGATAAATTTTATTTTCATAAAGACTAATTTTTATTTAATTAATTTTGTTTTATTTATCCCCTTTAAATTTTATTTATATTTATTAAATTTATATTATAAAAGAATACAAAGATAATAAAATCTATAAAAATTCAATAATTATTGTTAAAATTTTATTTATTTACATGAGATAAAAGTATAAAAATAATTTAATTATATTACATTAATGTAATAATATGATTAATTGAAAATAAATTATATTAATAAATTTAATAATAAATAAGGTAGAATTAGTTTAATTGGCAAAATAATGTCTTGTGGCGACGCTGTTCAGAGTTCAAATCTCTGATTTTACCCATAATTAGTTTATTTAATAAATTTTATTTCAGTAATTAAAAAAATAATTTTTAATTAAGAATGAGTTAAGATATTTAAACCTGTAAAATTTAATATTAAATTTATGTTAGATTTTAAGTTAAAGTTCTAGGTCTATAAATAAACTTAAATAAAAGTTTATTTAATAAATTTCATTGTATATTAATAAAGATAGATTAATCTTTAGATAAAAAAAATAGAAAAATATTCATTAAAACAATAAATATAATTATCTCAAATACTTTTGTAATTTAAGTTTTTATAAATATTTATTAATTATTAATAAGTTAATAAAATACTAAATTAGTTTTATTTTTTTAATGTGAAATCTTTAATTCTTATACTTAGACTTATTAATATTTAGATTATATCAGTAATATTTTTTTTAATATAATTGTATTATTACAAAAAAACAAAAATATATGAACTTAATTAGTCTTGTAGATATATTTTCCTTCTAACTCATTTTGATTAAATGAATAAAAACAAAAATAAATTGTTTAATTAAATTAATTAAGCTGAAATAGTTTAAATGGTTAAAACTTACTATTCATGATGGTAAAACAAAGGTTCAATTCCTTTTTTCAGCTATTGAAATATATTATTAATAATTTATAGAATATATAAATTAAATTTTTTATTATTTTTAATTCTTTACATTAAATTTTTAGTTTATTTATTTTTATTTTTAATTAAAAATATAGATAGTTTTAAATTAATTTAAACTAATAAAAGAATAGATGACAATTTAGAAAAAACATCAAAGTAATTTAAAGGAATTATTAAGGATAACTAGCAAATTTATTAAAAAGGAGGTGACAAACCAAAAGCCACAAACTATTTAATATTTAAATTAAAAGTAAGTAAATTGTGGCGATCCTAAGGGAAACCTTAAATATTAATACTTCCTGAAGCAAAACATTGTATTAAGGAAAGGAAAGGAAATCAACCGAGACTTCAAAAGTAATGGTGAGTGAAATTGGATTAGCTTTAAAAATAAAAATTTGAAATTATAAAAATATAATTTATAAGGAATGAAGTTGGAATATCATTAATTATAATTTAATTATTATATAATAATTATAAAAAATAATTACCAAAGAAGGTATTCAGTCCTGTAAAATATATAAATTAAAAACAAAAATAAGTATAATGAGAGAAAACTTGTTGGAATATAGGGGAACCATCCTCTAAAGCTAAGTATAATAAATTTAGCGATAGTGAAATAGTACTGTAAAGGAAAAGTTGAAAAAGTTCGTTGTATAACGAAATGAAATAGTCTTGAATTAGTAATTCTATAAGCAGTTGAAGTTTTAAAAATAAAATGACAACGTACCTTTTGCATAATGGGTCAGTAAGTTAATAATAGTAGCAAGGTTAATTAGCCTTAGCGAAAGCGACTAAATTATTTGTATAATAAAATTATAAATATTTTAAAATATTTTACCAAAAAAAATAGAATAAATTCCTTATAAATAAATTATTAATTATGAAATAAGTGATTTATTTACAAAATAATAATTATGGGATAGTTACTATTATTAGACCCGAAGTCAGTTGATCTTTCCAAAACCAGATTATAATGGATCGAACGGTTGAATGTTGCAAAATTCTCCGAAGAGTTTTGGAAAGCGGTGAAATGCCAATCTGAACTGGTGATAGCTGGTTTTCTACGAAACATATTTAAGTATGACATCTATGAATAAATTTATGGAGGTACAGCACGGTAATTCCCAACTAATAATAATATATTTTATTAAAAGTTTAGGTTGAGGGGATCTCGAAAATCTTACCAATGGAAATAAAACTCGGAATAACATAAATTGATAATAGATATTCAGACTATTCATGATAAGTTGAATAGTCAAGACGGAAACAGCCGAGAACATGGATCAAGGTCCCAAATGATTATTAAGTGAAATTAAAGGAAGTAATAGATTGAATGCAGCTGTAAAGTGAGCCTGGTAGTCGCTATCTTTTAATGACCGTTGTAACAACGTAGCAGCCCTTAGACTATTGCGCCATAAATTTAACGGGTCTTAAATAATCAACCGATATCCTGTTAATTATAAATATAAATTAATTTATGTTTATAAATTAGGTAGTAGAACATTCAGTATAATTTATGATAAACAGTGTTTCATTGTTTGAAAATAACTGAAGAGATAATGCTGACATGAGTAACGTAAAGAAGTTATAATACTTCTCGCCGAATACAAAAGGGTTATAAGGAAAGGTTAAACCACCTTATGTTAATGCGGCCTCTAAGGTTCAGAACCAAAGTTTTGACTGATGAGTAATATATTGAAAATCTAAAATTCTAATAGATCAGGAAAATTAAATATATATAATTTATTATTAAATTATTAACTACCGTACCCTAAACCGACACAGGTTTGTAAGTAGAGTATACTAAGGCGAAGAGCTAAAAGTTGTTAAGGAACTCGGCAAATTGTTCTCATAAGTTTGACAATAAGAGAAACCATATAAAATTTAAATTATAATTAATTTAATTCTTTATATGGTATAATAAAATCGGAGGCCACGACTGTTTACTAAAAACACAATTCAGAGCAATGATTAAGATAATAGTATTCTGAATGAAATTTGCTCAATGCCATTAATATAAAAGAGGTAATTTTAAAGTTATTAATTGAAAGTCTGGTTAATAGCGGTCTTAACTATGAGGATCCTAAGGTAGCAAAATAAATTGGCCATTAAATGTGGTCTAGTATCAATAATGTAACGATGGTCTCACTGTCTCTACAACTTGCTCAGTGAAATTGAATTGCGAGTGCAGATGCTCGCTATCTTCAGAGGGACGGGAAGACCCTATGCAGCTTTACTATAATTAGTTATTATAATGATTTAAATTCTATTAATAGTAATTAGGTTTGTCGATAGACAAAAATTGGAATACCTTAAAATTTGAATTAAATCTTTGTTTACCTTATAAATTGAAATTTAAGGGATGCATGACTAATTGGTAGTTTGACTGGGGCGGTCGTCTTTAAAAAAGTAGCAAAGTACATCCAAAGATTTTTATAAATTTATAATATTATAATTAATTTTTTTTTATAATATACAGACAAAAAAATAATAAATTCTTTAATATAAATAAGAATTAAATAAAAATAAAACTTAATAAATTTGTTTTATTATTACAAGATATAGCTAGAAATTGAATGGAAATCAATAAATTAGTGAAAGATTTTGAATAGTATAATGGCGGAAAGCATATCTAACTGAAAGACTTAGAAGTCACACAGATACGTAAGTAGGGCATAGTGACCCCTCGCTATAAAATGGAATAGACGGGGATCAATCGATAAAAGTTACGCTAGGGATAACAGGCTGATAGCCGGCAAGAGTACATATTGTTCCGGCTGTTTGGCACCTCGATGTCGACTCATCCTATCCTCCGGGTGAAGAAGCTTGGAAGGGTTCGGCTGTTCGCCGATTAAAAGGGTACGCGAGTTGGGTTTAATACGACGTGAGTCAGTATGGTCCCTATCTTCTGAAGAGATAAATAGTAAAAAGGGGAAGACCTTCTAGTACGAAAGGATCAATAAGCTGTGTTTCTCTAGTGCACCAATTGTTGAATTTAATTTAATTTAATTAAATTAAATAAGCATAGTTGGGTAGCCACAAACATATTAGATAAGCGCTGAATGTATATAAAGCAAGAAACTAACCCCTAGATACTATCTTAAATTTATTTCTATTATTTATTTATTAAATAATATTTATTTTTATTATATTAATCCATAATATAATCTAAGAAATGAAAGAATATTTAATTTTATAAGAAAAAGAACATTTCTTAATAGGATGCAAATGTAAGTAACTGTGAATTATTTAGTTTAGCATTACTAATTTATAAAAACGACTTGATGTTTAAAATTGTCCAATTTTACTAATTCCAAATTAAATTATTTTTTATTATTAGTTAAATTCTTATTAAACTAATTCCATATTAAAAATATTTTATTATTAAATATGATTTTAATTTAAAATAAACCCTGATTTTAGATTTATTAAATTTGTATAAAACGGGGATAATAAATTGAAAAATGTTTAGGTTTTATATAAACTTTTATTTTTAAAAATGATTATTCAAATTTTTCTATTTCTTTTTTCATTTCATCGATTCAATTTCCTAAATTTTTAGCTATATCTGTAGCCAATTTTATTTGTTCAGCATTTAATAATTTGGTATTTCTTACAATATTTTCTAAGTTATATGTATTTTTAATATTAATGTCATGTAATAATTCTGAAATATATGTTATATCATCTAATTCATTTTTAGGTAAATGTTTTTCAATATATTCCATAGAATTTTTAATATCTGTATTAATTAAATGTTTTCAATCTGTTGCTAAATTAAATAAATGTCTACTTGAATAAGTAACTTTATCAGTTATTAATGAATCTATAGAATATTTATTACTAATCGATGGGGTAATAGTTTCTGTTGAACTTGAGGAACTTGAAGAACTAGATGCATCTGATTCTCATGAATTAGAAACACTTGTATTTAAATCTTCTAAACTTGGAGAAGTTAATACTTTAGTTTCTTTTTTATCTCATACTTCAATATCAGGAGAACTAGCTCTAGAACTTATCGGAGAATTCGCTGTAATAGTTCTCGTACTGTTATCAGAACCACCTCCCTGATTACTCGACCCTCCGGATCCACTGGAAAATAACCATTCCATGAAAGTATTTCCTGCTGTTTTAATTTCATCTAAATAAATTCAACCTAAAGAAGATATTATAATTATTGTACTTCCAATTATTATATATTTTATATAATTAGTTTTATTTTCAATTGTATTAATTTCTTTATTTTCTATTACTTCAGGTTCAGGTTTTAATCATTCAGAGATTTTAGAATTTCCGCTATTTTGTCTAATACTGCTTTCATTTCTAATTGTTTCAGAGCTAATCTCTGTAATCAAGGGTCTACTTTTATCGGTCTTTTCACTGGAGGGAACTTCTTCAATAACATTATTTTTATTAAATAATTTATTTAAATAATTATAAAAATCAGTATTACTTAAATACTCAACTATTGAGCTAGTAATTATTCTAATTTCTGTAATAAAATTAGTTAAAAATTCAATTCCAAAGTTCTCAATAGAAAATATACTGAAAATAGTTATTATAATAGAATTTAATATAAATCATATTCTTCTAAATATTTTATATTTTCTGAATAATCCAATTAATAAACTAATAAAAGTTAATTTTGCTAAAATATCTTTAAATGTTGAAATAAGATTTCATAATTGAACAAAATATGATTTAATTTTTGTTAAAATATTATTTTTATTAGATTCTTTTTGTAAATCTAATTTTTCTTCTAATTTTTTTATTTGATAATTTTTAATTGCACTGATTAATTCGGCTTTTGTATGTTTTTTAAAGTCCATTTTTTTTAAAAATGAATAAATTTTTATTTAATTTGTACTAAATTATTCTGTGCTTGAATAAATTCAGTAACGGTTAACAATGTACATCCGACATTTTCGGTATTCACTTTTAGATTTGCACTAAAATCTTATAATAAATGTTTTACTTAAACTAAGTGAATTTTATATTAAATATGACAGATAGTTTTAAAATAATTAAAATCGTTAAAAGAGTTGTAAGATTTTATATTTTATTGAAAAAATGGTTTTCTTCAGGAAAAATTTTCCAACAAAAAGGTTCGATTCCTAAAAAAATATTATAATAATATAAAAGATTTAATGTAATTTAGATATTAAATAATGAAGATATGTAATTTAATATCTAAATTTTATGAGGAGTAAATTTGAAAAGTGTACAAAATTAATGATTTTAATATTCTTATTATTACTAAGTATAATTTATGTACAAAATGGTTTATTACATGCAATTCCATTCATATTAGGATTAATTGTTTTCATAATAAGTAATTTTCTTATAATAGTTAATCCAACTATAAAATTACAAATTATAAGATTATGATCCATTGCAATTATATTGATTATCATATATTTAAATAGTACAACACTACTTACAAATTTAAATTTATAATGTCAATAAATAAAATTACATATTTAGATCAATTATATAATAACGGGATTTTTTCAATATCTGATCCATATATTGAAATATTAAAATATTCTGATTCTTTAGAAATTACTAAATTACTATGATCATTAGAAATTGATACAATTTATGTGGCATCATTTTCATTAGTTCCAAGTTGAACAGATGGAGATGATGAAAATCCTTATATTACTTTAAGTAAACCTATTTTAATAACTAAAAATAGTAGATCATCTACTATTTCTAATCATATTAAAGATAAAATGAAATTATCTATAGATTCATTTTATTTAGATGCAGATATTAGTTATGAAGTAATAGTTAGATATAAAGAAATAAAATTATTTTAAATATTATAACCCCCAGGCCCTAGCTGATTTATAACAGGGAAACGTTAAATCCTGCATATTTATAAAATCGATAAACGAATATCAGGTTAGTAAGCAAAATGCAAGTTCTAACTAATATAAAATAGAATAGTCAGGCCTAAGTGCGAGACACTGACTTAAATAAACATAATTAAAATTTTAAAAAAATGTCATATACAGATCAAATAATAGTAATATGCGTTTTAGCATTTATTGCTATTCCTGTAGGAGGTATTACAGTAATCAAAACCATTAAAAAATTATCAAAACCACCAGTAAATTTATTGGAAAGAAGGGGAGATATTGAATTAGTGGATTATATTGAACCTACTCAACCTGGACAAATTTATCAATATCCAGATTTGGCAGAAGGTCAACCATTTCCATGACATATATATCAAGCACCACCTTCTTTTAGAACGGGCACTATTCCTTCTTATCGAAGTGGGACTATTCCTTCATATCATACTGATAATTTTTACATCAATTCTTGTTTAGAAAATAGTATTAATATAGATTTATGATTAATTTTGGGGTTCATTCTAATAATTATAATTCTAATAATTATAATTAGAAAATTTCATTTTAATCCAAATTCAAGATATATTTAGTAGTTTTCTTATTTGATTATATATCACATACTTTTGATTATTTACCCCTTTTTTAATAGTAGTATATAAATACATGTATTTATGAATAAATTAGTATAAATGAATATATTAATTTTTATAGTTTCATGACATGAGATAATAAATCTCAGATGTACTCTGAGCAGCTCTGAGCAGATCCTAACTGTCATAACAGGAGACGGTAAATCCTCAATATTATAAATCCGTTAAACAATATTAGGTTGGTAAGTTTAAAATAACAAGTTTTAACCAATATAAAATAAAATAGTCTATGCTAAGTTCTACCAACTGACTTAAAATGATGGAAATATTAAAATAAAAATGACAAATTTAAAATATCAAAATTATTTACATTATAAATTACCAATTACTATTAATCCATTAGAATATGGAAAATTAATTATTAAAATAATTGAATTAAAATTATTTATTATACAAATAAATAGAACTAATATAGCTTTAATAAATCAATATGATGAATTAAATCATGTTAAAATATTTAAAGAAGGAAATTTAATTTTCGAATATTCTGATCATATATTAGATAATTCTTCATTTATAAGAGTTTTAGAAAATAAAAAATTCACTTTTAAAAATAATGAATTAGCTATATTGTCAACTGAAAAAATGATAAATAGCCTCCTTGTTAAAATATTTCTAAGTTGAATAATATTATTAATAATATTACCTGAAAATTTATATGAAATAAATTATATGACTTTATCTGTAATTCCTTTTAAATTTAAAAGAAAATTATCTAATTGAAAAACATATTTAGAAAATACTTATATTTTTAAAAATTATCAACCTGAATTATTCATTTTATTTAAATTATCCCTAATATTTTTAACTTATATTGTATTCTTTGTAATATTAACATTACCAGAAGAAAATATGGCATTAGCTGCTTTTTCTGGCGTTAGTAATAATATTATTAAATTAAGAAAAGTTAAATCTAAAAATAGTTGAAATGAATTTATTTTAAATTTAAATAATAAAATTTTTAGTAAAACATTATTTGAAAATAAATTTAATCAATTTTGAGAAGAAATTCAATATCAATTTAACAATAATAATCATATGTTTATATTATTTAAAATAAAATATAATAATGGTGAATTTGTTACAATTGGGAAATTACAAAGATTAAATCTATTGGATAAAAATTGATATATTAACTTTATAATTGAATCAATGAAATTTAAATCTGAATATTATAATGAAATTCAAATTGAATCATTTGTATTCAGTTATGGGTTTAAAACTGGAAAAATTCAAGATAAAGAAGTAATTAAAACTAATACAAATGTAAATTCCATGGAATATAATAAATTAAATTTACCTGTTTCTTTAAATCATTTAGATTACGGTAAAATTATTAAAATTATTAATGTTCAAAATGGAGAAATCTATGTTGTTCAAAATTCTTTAGATCAAATAGTTATGATTTCTAAATTTAAAAATCATAATGAAGTAGAATTCTTTAAATCAGGAATTTCTTTAATTAAATTTAAAGATGAATTCATTTCTGAAAATAAATTTGTTAGAATAATTGATAATAAAAAATTTTATTTTGAAAATAATAAACAAGTTTTATTTACTAAAGAAATTAAAACTAAATTTATTTCTAATATTAATAAATCTAAAAATTTACTAAATAATTTTATTACTTTAGATATAGAGACATATATTCAAGATAATACTTTAATTCCATTCTTAATTTGTATTTATGATGGTAAAAATAGATTAGCTTTTGGTTTATGAGATTATGAAAACGTAGAATTAATGATTTTAGATTGTTTAAAATCTATTTTAACTAGAAAATATAATGGATATAAAATTTATATTCATAATATGGCTAAATTCGATGTAATATTTTTATTAAAATATTTAATAAAAATAGCTCATGTTCAACCTGTAATTCATAATGGAAGAATAATTTCTTTGACAATAAATTATGGTAAAAATAATGAATATCAACTTGAATTCAAAGATAGTTATTTAATTTTACTAAATTCATTAAGTAGATTAACAAAAAACTTTAAAGTAGAAAATCTAAAAACTATATTCCCTTATTTCTTTGTAAATGAAAATAACTTAGATTATATTGGAAATGTTCCTGATTTTAAATTTTTTGGAAATAAAACAGATTTAACAGATTATAATGAATATAAATCCACATTTAATAATAATTGAAATCTTAAAGAAGAATCTGTTAAATATTGTGTTAACGATTGTGTTTCTCTATACCAAGTAATATTTAAATTTAATGAAATTATCTTTAATCTATTTTCTATTAATATTCATAAATATCCTACTCTTCCTTCTTTAGCATTTGCTATTTTTAGAAGTAATTTTATGATTAAAAATACTATTCCTCAATTATCTGGTAAAATTAGTGAAGATATTAGACAAGGTTATACAGGAGGTGCAGTTGATATGTACATTCCTGAATCTAAACCAGGTGTTAAAATTAAAGCATTAGATGTTAATGCTTTATATCCATCTCAAATGCAATCACAATTGATGCCAGTTGGAGTTCCGACTTATTTTATAGGTGATATTACTTCAATAAATAAAGAAGCTTTTGGATTCTTTTATTGCGAAATTATTGCTCCTGATAATATTAAACATCCTATTATTCAAACACATGTAAAAACTAAATCAGGTTTAAGAACTATTGCTCCAATTGGTACTTGATATGATATGTTATTTTCTTCTGAAATGAATAATGCTAGAAAAAATGGTTATATTATTAATATTCTTTGAGGATATACTTTCGAATCAGTTAATATTTTTAAAGATTATGTTGATTTATTACATAATTTAAGATCTCAATATCCTAAATCTGATCCTATGAACTTTATAGCTAAAATTTTACTAAATAGTTTATATGGTAGATTTGGTATGGATGATAAATTTCCTGATATAAATATAATTCATAAAGATTATTATGCAGATTTTGAAAATAAATATTTAGATAATATTATTGAAAAAATAGAATTAGATGATTATTGATTAGTTTTTTATACATCTAATAATTCTACTGATGATTTAGGAACTCATAATGTTAGTATTGGAATTGCTGCTGCTATTTCAGCTTATTCAAGAATTCATATGTCTTATTTTAAAAATAATCCTAAAATTAATATTTATTATACTGATACAGATAGTATTTACACTGATTCTGATATTGATGAAAGCTTTATTCATAATACTGCTTTAGGTAAATTAAAATTAGAAAATACTTGTAATAAAGCTATTTTCTTAAGTCCTAAAGTATATTGTTTAGAAACTATTGATAATGAAATTATTTATAAAGTTAAAGGTTTAAAACATGAAATAGAATTAACTATTAATGATTTTGAAAATTTACTTTATAAAGATGCATTAATTAAAAAATCTCAAACTAAATGAATGAGAAATCTTAGTGAAGGTAAAATCACATTATTAGATTCAGTTTATACTTTACAAGTTACGGATAATAAAAGAAAATTAATTTACAATGAAAATAATAAATTAATTGGAACAGTAGCTTATAGAATTAATGAAAATAAAGAAATTATTAATTAAAACATTATTAACCCTTTTTATAATTAAGTTTTTTAAAAGAAATATTATAAAATATTATAATAATTTTAAAAATATTCTTTAGAATATTATATTTTAGTGGGATGGTAATAGTTAAA
>Ga0137418_10000356_pt1 | contig 40175 bp, 34 predicted proteins | sample CZODoug3_1_2_16f_FD_122242 | JGI IMG/M metagenome (GOLD analysis project Ga0137418, IMG submission 122242) | Vadose zone soil fungal communities from Angelo Coast Range Reserve, California, USA - CZODoug3_1_2_16fungal (Hybrid Assembly) | ecosystem: Environmental > Terrestrial > Soil > Vadose...
GAAACGCCAGGTCCCATGCGGCGTACCACGGATACTCCCATTTGTCCGGCATGGAAATGATGTCGTCGTTGTAGAGATGGGTCCAATCCTTGTTGCGGCCGCTCCACCTCTCATCCGGAGGCTTGGGGCCGGCTGGATCGCCTTCCAGCCAAGCACGCACATCGTAGTGATAAAACTGCTTGGACCAGAGCATGCCTGAAAAGGATTGCCTCATGACGGCCTTGGCATCGTCGGAAAGTTCGTTCGGAATTCGGGAGGCGTAAAACTCTTCAGCCTCTTTTTGCCGCGTGGCGAACAAGCCATCGAAGCCGGCGCTAAAATCGTTCGTGCCCGGAACTCCCTCGGGACGGTCTTGCATGCCGGGAGAGACGAATCCCCCCACCGTGCCGGCGCCAGTATCGATCCCACCCAGAGGCTCGAGGTCTGTGAGCCGCAGCTTAAGCGTGACGGACTGGCCAGAATCAAGCTGCAACGGATAGTACGCCGCTACTTTCGTTCCCATCTGATCCGGATTGACAGCGGACTTGTTGCCATAAATCAAATATTCGTGGAATGCGTCTTTTACATAGGGGGAGCGATTTTTCCCGCCGAAGAGCCGCGCGGTGTTGGTCTCGTTCTCTGTGAACATCAACTCGGGCTGACCCGCGCATAGCAGCCATCGTTTGCCGTACTGCCAATGCTGCAACTCGACACAGGAGCTTCCCGGCACACTCGTCCCTTTGCGGGCCACTGGTCGCCGCAGATCCTTGCCCCAAGACCACGTGTTGCGAAACCAGAACTGAGGCAGCACATGGAGGGTGGCGCCTTCCGGCCCGCGATTCACGGCAGTGATTCGGATGAGAACGTCTTCGACATCGGCCTTCGCGTACTCGACAAAAATGTCAAAATAACGGTTCCCCGAAAAAACCCCGGTATCGAGCAACTCGAATTCCGGCTGGCCACGCCCGCGGCGCTGGCTCTCTTCCACCAGCGTTTCATAGGGAAATGCGGCTTGCGGATACTTGTACAGCATTCGCATATAACTGTGCGTCGGTGTCGAATCGAGGTAGAAGTAATACTCTTTCACGTCTTCGCCGTGATTGCCCTGATTTCCGGTCAGGCCGAATATCCTCTCTTTAAGGATGGAATCGTGTCCGTTCCATAACGCCAGCCCGAAACACATCATCTGGTGACGGTCGCTGATCCCGCCTATGCCGTCTTCTCCCCAACGGTAGGCCCGCGAACGGGCGTGGTCGTGCGGAAAAAATTCCCAGGCCGTGCCGCCGGGACTGTAATCCTCACGCACGGTTCCCCACTGACGCTCAGAGAGGTAAGGCCCCCAGCGCTTCCAATGTTTTTTCCGGGTACGGGCTTCTTCGAGCCGGCGGTCTTCGGTGGTCTGGATTCGTGGCATGTTTGGATGGCCCTCTGGCAAAAGATTCAGGCTATGGTCGCACTTTCCCCGGATTTCAGCAGCGTAGACGTAGGCGGGCGTGCTTGTTCCGGCAAGTCCCGCGCCGCCTTCTCCCTAACATGGGATGCGACTTACTCTAAGTTTGGAGCATATTCATTACGGAAAGATTTCAGTCTACAAGATGATTGCTCTTGCAGACTCGGTGGCAAGAGTGCGGGAAGAAACCATTCCTGCCACAAGAGGACTCTGGCCAAGAGATTTGGAAATGAAGTGTCTACTGGGCCTGGGTAGCGGCGGGGACTGCTGGAGCGGCGGCCGCCTGTGCGGGCGGTTTGGCGGAATACCGAAGCAGAGTGATCTTGGTCCCTGTCTGGTCGATGGTGAGGGCAACAACGCGAACTTGCTCGCCACGTTCGCCGACGAACGCGATGTCGTCATTGGAAATGGGCGAGTCGCGTAGCGCCTCGGGCAAGTTCTTGGGGCCGCTGTCCTGACGTGCGAATTCCGGGCTCAAGTGCTCGACATACCAGATGGCAACGTACTCGCGGGAAGAGATTGTGTGGTAGGTGCTGGAGAGGACCTGCGGCTGTTCGTCACTGGCGGGAACGTTCCCTGAGCGGTCTCCGGGAAGCACTAAACTCGCACCGGGATAAACAGGGAGGCCGGGGCCAACTTCCTTGGCCTTTTCGTACCGAAACTCGCCGAGCGGTGTGCGCACGGTCTTCTTGTCACTGCTGGAGCGGAGCCCGAGGACACTGATCACCCGGGAGGCCATCAACATGCCGCCGCCAAGAAGAATGCAGAACCCAACAGTCATGGCGATCATCATGAAGAGAAGTGATTTAGAAGACGGAGACCCCGCGGAAGCTGAACTCTTTGCCATGACGTGCTTTCCCCCCTCAGTACAGGATTGTTCGTGGCTCCTGATTATTCCACTGTGTCCGTCCGGGACACGCGGACCGCCCCAAGCGGCATTCCGGCGCAGCTTACTGGTTCGGCAGCAAAAGTTGCGTAAACCCTGTGGTGTTGACGTCGCGGAACATCGGCGTCCGCGGCGGCAGCAGCGTAGGATTCAGAAAGTTCACGTCGAACTGGTATCCGCGGGTCGGCGGGCTGTAGTTGTTTCCACCGGAATTGAATAGCCCGGTCGCCTGGCGGCTAAAGAACAAGCTAACGATGGAGCCCTCATAGAATAGGGTTCCATTCCATCTTTCAAGGAAGCGCAGGAAATTGTGGACACCGCCGTCCGTACCAAAGTCCTGGCTGCCATCGATCACAGTGTTATCCCAAGGCGGGATCTGGAAAGAGACCTGCTTGCCGGCAATAACACCTGTCCGGACATAGGTCGTTGCGCCAGTGCGGTTGAAAGGAGTATTGAACGGGGAGGCGAAGGAATTGACGTCGTTCCAATTCGCCGAAAGAACGGTAATGGCGTCGCCCACCACGGACGTAGCGACGCTGGCATCGGCAAAGCCACCGCCCGCGGAATTGGCATTGAAGTCGCCCTGAATGTACACCGGGTTTTCCGTCGAAATGCTCAGACCGCAGGGGACGCCGCCCACGCACGTGGGCAAGTTAATAAGGCTGCCATTCACCAGTTTTACGGACCGACGGAAGAGGGCATTGGGATTCTCGCGTCCTTCATTGGCATTGTTCAAGAAGGCTCTTTGCCATGGGAAGTTGCCTGTTGATCCGGTGGCGCAAAGCGGGTCGGGCGTAAGCACGGTGGCAGGGACGGCAAAGATTGTTGAGGCTGTGGAAACGCCGGTGCTGTCGATGAGGCCATTTGGAAATGTGGTTTCACCATAGGTAGCCAAAACACCAGAGCCAGCGGGATCCTCAGCGGAGGGTCCCCCCGTAGCGGGCGCGGGCTCCATCCTGTTATCCGGGCAGCCCTTGGGGTCCGCGGAATTGACAAGGTCAAAGTAGCCATACTCTCCGGTTTCGTTTCCGGAGGGTGAAAGTGGGGGCCAAGAGCCGACTGCCGTCCCTGGAGGGAGATAGTTGCCGCGGCGGTCGGAGACGTAAACGACGAAGTTGTTGGGAGCAACGTTGGGATCTTGCGTGCTTGGACCGGAAGCGCCGATGGTTCCATTGAACCATTTGGCAAGGTTGGCAACATCGATTTCGACGTAGTTCATGATGCCGCCCAGCGTGACTTGTTTATTGAGAAGCGGCTGCGGCTCCCGGTTGTACCCTTCGCGTGTGTCAAAAAGTGCGTTCGGCCAATAGTCTGATGGCAACTGCGGAGCGATCGTGGCGTTGACGCCGCAGGGCCCGGCAGCGGTGGCAAAAGTCGACGGATTATCGCGAACGCGCTCGAGCCGAATTACAGCTTTGGGATGAGGGTCGGGACAGGCCGACGGAGCGACCTGTGCGACCGGGAGTCCCGGCAAAGTAGGAGGAGCAAGCGCGAAGGGGTTCAGATTGCGCCCCGCATAGCCCAGACTCAAGATTTCCTTGGTTACGTCGACGTATGTGCCACAAGGGCTGCCGTAGGAGGTCTGAGCGTCAATTTTAATGTAACCGGTGATGATTGCGGTGGCTGGCTTGGCGGCAATGATGCCGGGCTGCCAGTAACCGTCGGTGGGGTTGTAAGCCGCAGCGTTGGTGGCCGCGCCGGAGGCCGCCAAGGGCACTGGGACTGTACCGGCAGCAGTCATAAGCGCTTGCAGGGCTGTCGCATTCGCTGTCGACCAGTTCGCGACGGGCAACGCCAGATCCGCCAGGTTAAATGGCGTGCCGCCGCTGACGCAGTCCAAACCAGTGATATCAGCCGCATTGTCCGAAAGCAGGACCCTCAAGCTAGCCTGTGAAAAATAACGCGCACCGAGGACACCGGGATTCGCGGCCTTTTCGCCAGCCACGGGGCGGCGGATCATGTCAATGGGCTTGGAATTGCCGTTGCCGAGGAGCACGATGGTGAGGTTCAGTGGTCTCACGCCGCTGCGGAGATTGCCGTTATAAGAAGCGCTAATCGACGGCCAATTGGGATTGTTTCCAGAACCCAAGCATGACCGCAGGCTCCCTTGGCCGAATCCCAGCGCCTGCAAGGAACCACCGGTAGTGATCTCGACGCTGCCGGGATGCCTGCCGTTGACGGATTCGGGGTTTGAATTCGAGAGACAATCGCGAAGGATGTCTTTAGTGGCCGTAACAGGGCTTCTTAGCCAGAGTTGGGCTGATCCTGTTTGCGCGGGCGTCGCGCCTGCGGGTCCGCCACTGTCGAGAAAGAGATTCCCGTTGGTGTGAACACGGCCGCCAAAGTCAAAATTGGGGCCCGGGAAGAAACTCAGGTCGGTATCAGAGTAAATGCCGAACTGGAAGAGCGGGATGCCGACCGTCTGGGTGGTCCGCAACAGTTTGGCTTCTCCACCTGTGTTGGTGCGAGCAGCAACAGTCAGCGTATAAGAGGTTTCCAACGCGCTCATTCCTTGAAACGCACTGGAGCCCGACCTGATCTGAGCGAACTGCGCCAGGGGATTGCCGTTGTTGTCCTTGGAGTAGGAAATAGAATAGGTGCTGTTCCCTAACACGTCCAGGTAGGAAACGCCGGTGCTTGAGGGAAGGACCGGAGGATTCAGGGCAATGCCATCCACCTGCACCCCAGTGGGAGCGTAAGTGGTGCCGAAGAGCGTGCCGAGGTCAGCAGTGAGCTTTTCCATGCCCGACTCCGCGCCATAGAAGGCGCGCAGTTGATCGCGGTCCATGCCGGACAGCCGTTGTCCTTCAGTGACTAGGAGCATGAAACCGACCACCATGGCGGACATCAGCAGCAACAGTAGGAGCGTGGTGATGAGCGCAATGCCCGATTGTTTTCGCATGGTTGTTTCCCCCGATCTCATCGTTCAAGCCCTCGCTATTTATAAGTATTGAAATACGCCATGCTGCGGAGAGCGACTTGGGTGGCCAAGTTGCTGCGTATATATTGGCCGGTGGTTGCCGCGGTAGTGGAGGAACGCGCACCCAGGTAAATATTGACGGAGCGAATTTGGTTTTCGTTGTCCCCGGTGGGGGCTGGAACAGCGGGCACTGAGGATTGGTTCACCGGATTCTTGCTGCCATCGTTAAAGTTGTAGGCAAACTGGAGGTTTTCGAAGGTCTCCGCGACCGTTTGCGGGGTGTTGAAGTTGACGACACGCATGAGGCGCGGGTGCTTGGGATCGGTGGTGCTATCCAGATAATAGGTGATCATCCAGATGCGCGTGCAATTCGTAGGAGGGTAGGTTCCGGTGAAAGGCGCATTCTGAAGTTGTTTAATGGTTCCGGAGGCTTCGGAAGCGGTGCGGCCGTTCAAGTTGAAAGGATCGCCTGCGGCGAAATTCAAAGTCTGGCCAGAAACGCTGGTGACGGTTTGCAAAACGCCATTGGAATTGTTGGCGTTGTAAATCATGAGCAGGTCGCCCGGATTGACAGGGATTCCGGCCGCGCCGATGGTGACGCATGTGGAATCAAAAGTGATGGAAGATCCATCGGCGGCAATGGATCCACCAGGACAACCGCTGCCGTTGATCTGCTTGGAGTCCATGGCGAGGGTGTTGTCGGCATACATCATGGTGACGATGTCCGTTTTAGGACCAGAAGTCCCATCCGGGCTGGTGACCGTGGGACCCAAATTCTCGCCAGGTTCGATGGCCGGCAGAATGACGTTGCAGCCCGGGTTTGCGGAATTGGGACCGTTGAAAGTCAAATTCAGTATCGTGGGGGGACGATTGACCTTAGCGCCGATGTTGCAACCGGCCGCGTTCGTGGTGTTGGGGATGGAAATGCCGCCAGTCGGTATTCCCGTGCCCGTCTGGATGAGATCCTGAACGATCAGGTTGAGCCCGGCGCGCATGTTGTCGCTCATGTCCGAAGTCTGCGTGACGTTGGTGTTGGCCTTGGTGGAATCGCGGAACAACAGCACCGCGGCAGCCAGCGCAACCATGGTTATGGCCATTCCTATGATTAATTCCACCATCGTGAAACCGGACTTTCTGTTCATAAGCTCCTCAATCCACGATCACGAGAATTGCGCCACATAGCTGACCAGCGTGTACTGCCGCGTCATCGACCCCGCCGTATACGTTAGGGTGATGGTGATCTGCCGTAGGCCCGATTCGCCCGCAACGTCCGCGATGTCGATCGTGCGCGACATGTTCCTCAGTGACATCACGATGTCATCGGCAGTCCCCAGAATCTTGTCGGGACCCGGCCCCAGGATCACCGTGTCGGGGTTGGCCGTGTCGTCATCGGCAGTGCCATAGAGGCCGTCGGGACCCGCGGCGAGGAGCGGTTGCGGTCCAACCACAAAGACACCGTCATTCACTCCGCCCGATCCCGTTACGTTACGAATGTTGGTCCACGCCAGCAATTTGGCGTCGCGTGCCGCGAAAATCGTCTCCACGGCTTCTTCGGCCTTCTTTTCGGCGATGTAATCCAGCTGCGTCATGTTCGCTACCTGGATGCCTTGGGCGTAGACCGCGGCCAGGGACAAAATACCGAAGGATAGAATCACGATGGCGATCATCGCTTCCAGTAGCGTGAAGCCCGACTGTACATTGCTGTTGCGCTTGTTTCGCGGCATGCCGACCCTCCCTATTCCTGCCATTGGGTGCCGTCCCAATGGTATTCACGCACGCGGCCCGTGGAGCCGAGTACGGTGATGGCGCGAGCCGTCGAAGCTCGGCCGGGGATTCCCATGAATACCGTCCCATTGACCAGAGTATTTCCGCCATCGATCAAAGCCCCGTTCGTGGTGAACTTCATGAGCGGTGGCCCACCGGAAAGCCCTTCAAAGTAGATGGGCGCGCCATTTCCGAAAGCCATTGGTGTATCGGGAATTCCGGGGAATGTGACGTATTGCGCGCCACCTTCAAAGGTGAAGGTAGTGGAGGGTGGCGGAGTGCCTGTAAGCCAAAGTTCGGTGATCCTGATTTGGTTGTTCCCTACGAATTCCACTTGGACCTGCCGGCGATGCGCAATGGCCTGCTCGCGCGCGGAGCGTAACCGATAAAGCAGCTGGTCCATGGCCGAATTGGCCTTATAGTTTGGCAAAATGCTGCCGTAGTTCAGGATCGCCATCGCCAAGATGATTGAAATGATGCCGAGCGCGGTGAGGATCTCCAGCAAGGAGAATCCCTTTTGAGAGCGGTACAAGTACTGTTTCATTCGTGCACCCCAAGTAGCAGCCCAGCGAGAGGCCCACCCCGGGCAGTACTAGAGCAGCACGTTCGCACCCAACGGTTTATTGGACGTAAGTTGATCAAATTAAACAGGTTAAGAAAACTGCCAGTGGGGAAGGCCTGAGGACCAACTGTAACAAAAAGTTACAAACCACGTCCTAAAATGGCTCTGAGGCTTGCGTCAGACGCAGAAGCCTACGAGTGTAAGGGAGCGCCGTCGGAACACAATCCCGACAATTCTGTTATGCAGTCCGCCGGCCCCTGCACGACAAACCGGCGATGGTAAAGCAGCAGGGCTCGCAAGCCCGCGAGTTCCTCTCCGCCTCCCGCTCTTCCTGGCCCGCCATGTAAACAACTCGGCACCACATTGCCGTGGCCGGTGTGCTGGGCCCCCACTGCGGAATTAACTGCCAGCACTCTTCCATGGAGATCGCCTATTCCGAGAATTGTTTCGCGCAGGAAGCTTGCGTCATTGGAAAAGACCGAGGCTACCAGTGAACCTAATCCCCGGCGCGTGACTGCGATTAGTTCCTCCAGCCCGTCGTAAGCTACTAGCGTCGCCACGGGACCAAAGACCTCGACGTCATTCACGTATTTTGCATCGAGTCCATTCTCGCAGCTGAGAAGTGTCGGCTGAACGAAGGTAGATTTTTGCGAATCGGCATCGAGCGGCTGAAAATTCTTGTCACCGCCGAACAGCACCTCGCAGTCTTCCTTTAGCTTAGCCAACCCTGCAAGACAGGAGGACTGCTGGGCTTTGTTAACGACCGGCCCCATCTTTGAATCGGGGTTCCTGGGATTCCCGACTTTAACGGCGCTCAAGCGCTCCATGACCGCATCACCAAAAACTTTCAGCTGTTGGCGAGGAACCAGCACACGCCGGATGGCCGTGCACTTCTGTCCGGCTTTGAGGGTCATTTCACGCACTACTTCTTTTACGAGGAGGTCAAACAGATCCGTCCCGGGAGCGCAATCAGGGCCTAGAATTGCGGAATTCATGCTGTCGGCTTCGATGTTTACCCGAACCGAGCGTTGCAAAACGTTCGAATTAGAGCGAATGCGCGCGGCGGTTTCTGCCGATCCCGTGAATGAAACGATGTCCTCCTCTTGGACGTGGTTTAGCAATTCGCGAGCCGAGCCGCAGATGATCGAAATCGCGCCAGGCGGCAAGAGATTCGCCTTTATGACATCTTCCACCATTCGATGTGTCAGCCAAGCTGTGGGAGAAGCAGGCTTAACCACCACCGGGACACCCGAGAGCAGCGCCGGCGCAGCTTTTTCGCAGAAACCCCAAGCGGGGAAATTGAAAGCATTGATGAACACAGCGGCGCCTTTCGACGGCATCAGAAAATGCTGCCCCAGAAACACGCCGGTCTTTGAGAGCGGAATCTGGGCGCCTTCCTTCAACATTTTCCCTTCCGCCAGCGTCTTTCCAATTTTGGCGTAGTACTTCATGGTGTATATCGCGCCGTCCACATCGAAAGAAGCATCGGCTTGGTTTGCTCCTAAGTTCAGGAGTGAAATTCGAAAATACTCATCGCGATTGGCAGCCAGCACATCTGCAATCTTGGCCAAAAGTTCCGCGCGCTGGGCATAGCTGAGTTGCCGGAGCGCAGGCCCTCCCTGAATGCGTGCAAAGTTAAGGGCGCCTTGGAGGTCAACACCTTGTGAAGAGATGTTTGCCAGTTCATCTCCGGTGACTGGATCGATGAGCATTTCACCTGACCCGGCACCTTCGCGCCACTGACCTCGCACGTAGTTCGGCAATTTCATGGGTGAGCCTCCATTGATATCCACAATATTAGACTGAAACCAACTTTAGAGAGCGAAAAGTGAGCGATGATAAACCCTTGGCGTTGAGAATAATACTGCATACCACGGGAGATTGAAACCGCCTCCCGTCAACTTCACAAGCCCAGGAAGCTCCGTTGTAACACATAGAATAGAAGCAAGTTAATTGAAATACCTCCACGGCAATGCGATTTCAGGGATGCCGAAAGCCACGAGCCGTCATCCACCCTTGACCATGAAGGGCTAAAATGTATTATAATGCATGCTCGTTCTGGGGACGCATGAGCACACCCACCGGCACCAATTCCAAGATCGCATCTCTACCGCGCTCCGCGTCAATTCCGGACGGGGATTTCCTGCTTTTTCTCGGCAAACGCGTGCGGCACATTCGCAACCTCCGGGGTATGACTCGCAAGGCCGTGGCACGCGAATCGGACGTGTCGGAACGTCACCTTGCGCAGCTTGAAGCCGGCGAAGGAAACGTCTCGATCGTTCTGCTCCGCAGGATTGCTGCCGCACTTCACGTTTCGCTCGTCGAATTATTTGCCCCCGAAGTCGATGAGCCCTCCGAAAGGCAGATGATCCAGCGATTCCTCGAGCGTCTCCCCAACCACCGCCTCGAAGATGTGGTCTTCCGTTTGATGCGAGACTTCAGCCCGGGAGAGAAGGTCCGACGCAAGCGCATTGCGCTCATTGGGCTGCGTGGAGCCGGCAAATCTACCCTGGGATCTAGGCTGGCGTTGGAGCTGCGCGTGCCCTTCATCGAACTGGACGGAGAAATCGAGAAGGATACGGGAATGCCGCTCGGAGAAATTTTCTCGCTGTACGGTCAATCCGGCTATCGAGCGATTGAGCGCCGCACTCTCACCAGAGTGCTCTCGGAGCAGGAGTGCGCGGTGGTGTCCGTCGGCGGTGGCGTGGTATCTGAAAAGGACACTTTTGATTACCTGCTGTCCCACTGCTACACCATCTGGATCAAGGCGCAGCCGGAAGAGCACATGTCCCGCGTGCTGGAGCAAGGAGACTTTCGCGCCATGGCCGGGAATGACCAGGCAATGGAAGATCTGCGCCGCATCCTCGAGGCTCGCGAACCGCTATACCGGCAAGCAGATCTGGAGTTAGATACGTCGGGCAGTTCGGTGGAAGAGAGCTTTTCCAGATTAAAAACTGTATTAGAGGCGAATCTGCAGTAGGAGGAACTCGTGGACGTAGTCGCAACTCAAGAATCCAAACCGCAATTGGAGGCGGTCGATTTCCAGACCCATCCTTCGCGATACAAGCATTGGCGTCTCACGTTTGAGGCCCCGGTAGCGACCTTGACCATGGATGTTGCAGAAGACGGTGGCCTCCGCCCAGGCTATAAACTCAAATTGAATTCCTACGACCTCGGCGTGGATATCGAACTGCACGATGCCCTGCAACGCATTCGATTCGAACACCCGGAAATTCGTTCCGTGATTATCACCAGCGCGAAGAATCGCATCTTTTGTTCCGGCGCCAATATTTACATGCTCGGCCTCTCTTCGCACGCGTGGAAAGTTAATTTCTGCAAATTCACGAATGAAACCCGCAATGGCATTGAGGACGCGAGCGCTCATTCCGGATTGAAGTTTCTTGCCGCCTGCAATGGGACGACAGCCGGAGGCGGTTACGAACTTGCACTCGCCTGCGATGAAATCATACTCGTCGACGATCGTTCCTCCGCGGTCAGCCTGCCGGAGCTGCCGTTATTGGGCGTTTTGCCGGGAACCGGCGGACTCACTCGCGTGACGGATAAACGTAAAGTGCGCCGCGATCATGCCGACATGTTCTGCACGAATCCAGATGGGGTTCGCGGCCAAAGAGCAAAGGAGTGGCGCCTGGTCGATGACGTCGTCAAGACCCAGCAGTTTGCGGAGCACATCAAACAACGCGCGCTGAAACTTGCGGAGGGCAGCGATCGCCCGGCCGGGGCACAAGGCGTCAATTTGACTAGTCTAAATAAGACTAGTGATGAAGCTGGCTTGCACTACGGGTTTGTCGATGTGCAATGCGATCGCGAGGCTCGTACGGCAACTATCACCGTCCGTGCGCCAGAGTCCGTTTCCCAGGACAACTTGGAAAAGGCCTTGGCTTCAGGCGCGAATTGGTGGCCGCTGCAAATGGCGCGGGAGCTGGATGATGCCATCCTGAGTTTGCGCGCCAGCGAACTGGAATTGGGCTTGTGGATTTTCAAAACCGCTGGAAACCCCGAGGCCGTCCTCAACACCGACAAGTTTATTCTGGAGAATCAGGGCAATTGGTTTGTTCGCGAAGTGCTGGGAATGATGCGGCGGACATTTGCTCGCATTGATGTCACCTCCCGTTCGATCTATGCAATTGTCGAGCCGGGGTCCTGCTTTGTCGGCACGTTTCTCGAGTTGGCGCTTGCCGCCGACCGCATCTACATGCGCGATACGCAAGAAGCGGGGAGTATCGCGAGCATGACACTCTCGAAAATGAACTTTGGCCCGCTGCCGATGGTGAACAAACTTTCTCGGCTGGCGGCACGCTTTTACGACGATGAGACGCAAATAAACCGTGTGCGCGAGGCAATTGGAAAAGGGCTTTCGGCGCGCGAGGCGCTTGCCGCCGGGCTGGTTACCGCCGCGCCCGATGATCTCGATTGGGAAGACGAAATCCGCCAGGCCATCGAGTCGCGTGCGGCGCAATCGCCGGATGCCCTGACAGGGCTTGAAGCAAACTTGCGATTTGGTCCGGGGGAAACTCTGGAGACGCGCATCTTCGGTCGCCTGTCCGCCTGGCAAAACTGGATCTTCGTCCGCCCCAACGCCGTCGGCACAAGCGGAGCGCTGAAAGTTTACGGAACTGGCGCGCCCGTGAAATTCAACTGGGAAAGAGTTTAGTGGGCGGAATCGAGCCCGGAGTTCTGAGGAGATTGCCATGATTAACTACACGGAAAAAATCCCCAACAACGTCGATTTGGGTAGAGACCGGGTTTTGCAGCGCGCCCTGGAACATTGGCAGCCCGCCTACATGGGCTGGTGGTATGACATGGGGCCGAACGAGAGCCACAACTATGAAGTTTATCTGCGCACGGCTATCAGCGTGGAGGCCGACGGCTGGGCGCAGTTCGGCTACGTGAAGATGCCGGATTACCGCTGGGGCATTTTCCTGCAGCCGCGCGACGAGAAACGCGAAGTGAATTTTGGCATTCACAAAGGACAACCGGCTTGGCAAGAAGTTCCCGGCGAGTACCGCTCCACTTTGCGCCGTGTGATCGTCACCCAGGGCGATACCGAACCCGCATCCGTAGAGCAACAACGGATGCTGGGATCCTCCTGTCCTTCGATGTACGATCTGCGAAACATTTTTCAGGTCAATGTCGAAGAAGGGCGCCATCTCTGGGCCATGGTTTATTTGTTGCATCGCTACTTCGGTCGCGATGGCCGCGAGGAAGCTGAATCGCTTCTCGCACGGCGCTCCGGTGACGCCGATAATCCACGCATCCTTGGCGCTTTCAATGAGCCGACGCCCGACTGGCTGGCTTTTTATATGTTTACGTTTTTTACCGACCGTGATGGCAAATTCCAGCTCTGCGCTCTCGCGGAATCCGGTTTTGATCCGCTCGCGCGCACTTGCCGGTTTATGCTCACCGAAGAGGCTCATCATATGTTTGTCGGCGAGACCGGAGTTGGCCGAATCATTCAGCGGACTTGCGAAGTGATGAAGGAACACAAAGTCGAAGATCCATCGCACGTGCGCGCGCTCGGAGTGATCGATCTCCAAACGATTCAGAGATACTTGAATTTTCACTACAGCGTGACCCTCGACCTGTACGGCTCGGATGTTTCTTCGAACGCCGCGAATTATTACACCAGCGGACTGAAAGGACGCTTCCGCGAAACCAAGTTGGAGGACGATCACGTGCTGGCGGAAGCGGAATACCCGGTTTCCGAAGTCGTGAGTGACAAAATCCTCAAGAAGAATGTGCCGGCATTGACGGCGTTGAACGAACGTCTGCGTGATGACTACATCGAGGAGATCGCCGATGGAGTTGGCCGCTGGCAGCGGGTGATTGATAACGCGGGCATCCCCTTCCGGTTGACCTTGCCGCACAAGGGCTTTCATCGCGCGATCGGGAATTTCGCCGGCCACCTGATAAGTCCTGATGGAGAAGTCTTAAGCGAAGAGGCTTGGAAGAACCACGAATTCGAATGGCTCCCGAGTTCCAAGGATTATGTTTATGTTCAATCGCTGATGAGTGGACGAGTCGTGGAGCCGGGCAAGTTTGCGAATTGGATTGCACCGCCGGCGCGCGGCATCAACAATAATCCATTGAACTTTGAATACGTACGCTTCAACTAATGCGCCAGAGACAAGATGCGAACCCCTGCGAAGGGTGGTGAATTCTGCAGCCCATTATAGATATCCATGTGCACATCATGCCGTACCACATGGTGAAGCCGTCAGCGCTGGAATTGATCAAGCATGGCCGCAAAGATTACGCAGAGGTGGAAAGATATTGCAGTGATCCGAAGGCGTTTCTGGCATTTCTGGACTCCCTCGGAGTGGAGCGTGCGGGGCTGATTAACTACGTCGCTCCAAAGATTATTGGTTTCACTCCGGAAGTGAATGATTGGAGTGCAAAGTACTGCAGTACGGCACCGGATCGCCTCATCGCATTTGGCGGAGTGCTCCCCGGGACGGTTCCCGATCCGGGCGCGGAAGTCGATCGCCTTGCGAAGCTTGGAATTCGCGCCATCAAAATGCACCCCTCTCATCAAGTGCTTTCGCCAAATGATTACATGGACGGCAACCGCGGCCTGGCGGCGGTCTACGAACGAGCGCAAGCGAATGGCATGCCCATCATGATTCACACCGGGACTTCGATTTTTCCCGGGGCGCGCAATCTGCATGCACAACCGATGCTCTGCGACGATGTGAGCATCGACTATCCGAATCTGGTGGTCATTCTTGCGCATGGCGGCAGGCCGTTGTGGATGAACGAAGCTTTTTTCCTGGTCCGTCGCCACAAAAACATGTACATGGATATTTCCGGCATCCCGCCGCAGAAATTGATGGAATATTTTCCCCGAATCGAAGACGTGGCAGACAAAGTTTTGTGGGGCACGGACTGGCCCGGCCCCGGGGTACCGGAGATCAAAGGGAACATTGAAAAGTTCAACGCCCTGCCGATTGGGCCTGTGGCGAAGCGCAAGATTTTGTACGACAATGCGGCACGGCTGTTCCCGCGTTGAGCGATCGTTTCGGCTGGCAATTCAACATGGAAAACATGATTTCCTGTGTTGAAATCCTAACGATCTTCGGTGACTGAAAACCGATGCCCTTTTTTGACCAGAGCAATGAAACCGCGCCACGCGAGCGATTGCGAACGCTGCAGGCCGAAAAGCTGCAAAAACTTCTGAATGAAATCTCCGGCCGCAATCGCTTCTACACAAGGAAATGGAACGACGCGGGGATCGTGCCGGGCGATATTCAGTCGCTCAACGATCTCCAGAAACTCCCTTTTACCTGTAAATCCGAACTCGTGCGCGCGCAAGAAGAAGAGCCGCCGTTCGGCACCAACGCGACTTTCTCCTTGGGCGCTTACACACGCATGCACCAAACCTCGGGCACCACCGGCACTCCGCTGCGCGTGCTGGACACTCCCGAGAGTTGGGATTGGTGGGGCTATTGCTGGGGACACGTCTTGAAAGGTGCGGAGGTGACTGCCGCAGACCGCGTGTTCTTGCCATTCTCTTTTGGCCCTTTCATCGGGTTCTGGGCTGCGGTCGAAGGCGCAAATCGAGTCGGCGCGATGATGATCCCCGGCGGCGGATGGGATTCCATCCAACGCCTGCACATGATGCGCGATCTCGGAGCGACCGTGGTGTGCTGCACGCCTACCTATGCCCTGCGGTTGGCGGAAGTTGCGCGCGAGGAACATTTTGACATGCGATCGCTTTCGGTGCGTGCTCTCATACACGCAGGCGAGCCCGGCGCGAACGTGGCCCAGACAAAAGCGCGCATTGAAGCGGCGTGGAGCGCCAAATGCTTCGATCACGCTGGCGCTTCCGAAGTGGGCGCGCACAGTTTTGAATGCGAACTCCAGCCCGGCGGAATTCATCTCATCGAAAGTGAGTTCATCGGCGAGGTGATCGATCCGCAAACCGGTCAGGAAGTGGCCGTGGGGGAAACGGGCGAACTGGTGATTACCAATCTGGGCCGCGCGGGATTTCCAGTTATTCGTTATCGCACCGGCGATCTTGTAAGGCTGAATCTAACCCCGTGTGGCTGCGGTCGCACTTTTGCGCGTTTTGACGGTGGGCTGCTCGGCCGCAGCGATGACATGGTGACCATCCGCGGCGTAAACGTGTATCCGACGGCGATCGAGAATGTAATCCGCCAGTTCGGGAGCGTGGACGAGTTTCAGGTGACGGTGACAACCATCCACGAAATGCACCAGCTCGAAATCGAGATCGAAGTGCGATCCGGCAATGATAGCGAACATGTGCGCACGCATGTCGAGCAAGCCATTTACCACGCGCTTTCGCTGCGCCCGACAGTCAAAGTGGCAAAACCAGGCACGCTCGCCCATTTTGAGATGAAAGCCAGGCGCTTCCGCCGGCTCGACACCATTCCATAGAGCTAGCCAAGTTAGCCCCTCAGCCCGGTCTCACTGCTCTCTGCCTGCGAGAATTCGGGTGCTTTCCGGCAAAGCCCTGAACGAGTGTTCTCTTCCTGAACAACCGTTCAGAAATCATTGACAGTGGCTGTCTGTAGGCGGACACTAGGAGGCGAACCAATCCTGCAGCTTTACTGTTCTTTGGATGCTGGAGAAACGGGTTGTCAAACTGCAAGTGAACAATCGACGCAATGGCTGTGTCCGGCGGCGCTACCTTGCGCGGCGCTTGGAGATTTTGCGCGCCGCGGGAAGAGAGTTCCGTGTTCGCGGGTTCGCGGAGACCGGCATGCGCGACATTGCCGCCGCCGCAGCGCTTTCCCCGGCAAATCTCTACAACTATTTTCAAGGCAAGTACGACCTTCTCTTCTTTTGCCAGAATAACTCCCTAGACCGCATGCTCGCCGCGCTTGACAAGGCTCGTCGCATGAGGGCGAGCGCCGCGATTAGGCTGCGCACGGTCATCGTGTCGCACTTGCGATGCGTCCTCGACGAAGTCGAAGGTTCCGCCGCGCATCTGTTGACCACGGCGCTGCCGCCACGCCAGCAACGCTACCTGGTCACGAAGCGCGACAGGTATGAAGAAGGCGTGCGCCATCTAATTGCTGCAGGCGTACGTTCCGGAGAATTCGCACCCTGCGAACCGGCGCTCGCTGTCCGCGCCATCCTCGGCAGCCTGAACTGGAGCGTTCAATGGTTCAGCCCGGATGGCCCGCTGACCTCGGCGGAAATCGCGGAGAAATTTGCAGACTATCTGATCCGAGGATTGTTAGCCGTGCCGGAGGCTCTTCAGCAACTCGGGTTGGAACGCGAACCGCGTCGCGCCGTCCGTGTTCCCATTAAGCAGATCAAGAAAGTGCGCGCGTCGTCCCGATAATTTTTCAGCGAGGTGATCGATCGTGACCACACTTCCCATCGAATGCCAAAAAACAGCGAAGATTCGATTCACGCTGAACGGCGAAGAAACCGATGTCTCCTTCGTACCCTATAAGACGCTTCTTGAGGTCCTGCGCGAAGATCTCGGCCACACCGGCACAAAGCACGGCTGTGAACTCGGCGAGTGCGGGGCCTGCGCCGTACTTCTGGACGGCAAGCCTGTCCTTTCCTGCTTAGTCCTGGGACTCGAATGCGGTGGGAAACAAGTTCTAACTGTAGAAGGCATGGGAGAAGATGGAAAACTTCACCCCTTGCAGGACGCTTTTGCCGATCTCGGCGCGGCGCAGTGTGGCTATTGCACGCCGGCAATTCTGGTTACTGCGAAGGCGCTGCTCGATCAAAATCCTCACCCTACTCGCGATCAAATTCGGGAATCGATCTCTGGAAACTTGTGCCGCTGCACTGGCTATCTTCAGATTTTCGAAGCCGTCGAGGCCGCCATGCTGAAGATCGCGGACCAAAAGAGTTCCACAACGTAATTGGCTCGGCGGATCCACGGAAGACTACTCACGAGGAGGATGCATGCCGGTCGAAAAGGATTCGCGAAAGGCGCCAATAGACGCACCCAAAAACATCGGTGACGATCTTCGCGTCATTGGTGTCCCTCGGCGCAGAGTCGATGCCCGCGCGAAGGTAACCGGACAAACGCGCTTCGCTGACGACATTTTTCTGCCGCGGATGGCGTACTGCAAGCTTCTTCGTTCTCCTCATCCCCATGCTCGCATAAAAGCAATCGACACTTCGCGCGCCGCCGCTCATCCCGGCGTCTACCTCGTGCTCACGGGAAAAGACGTCCCCATTCAGTACGGAATTCTTCCCGTGAGCCAGGACGAGCAAGCTCTTTGTTTCGATCGCGTGCGCCATGTCGGGGATCCCGTCGCCGCCGTCATCGCGCGCGAGGAACTCACGGCCTTCGAGGCGCTGGATTTGATTGGTGTCGACTACGAAATCCTTGCGACAATTTCAGATCCCGAAGAAGCTCTGGCGACCCCCGAGCCAAGGATTCACGAATACGGTGAAGAAGGCAATATTCATAAGTTCGTGGCGCTGGAGTTCGGTAACGTCGAAGACGGGTTTGCTCAAGCCGATGAAATCTTCGAAGACACTTTTTTCTTCCAAGGCAACACCCATCTTCCCATCGAGCAGCATGCCTCGGTGGCCATCAAGGATCCCGATGGCAAGTTGACCATCTGGTCCAGCACGCAAACTCCGCATTATCTCCATCGCGCGCTCGCCAAGGTATTGGAAATGCCTGCCGCACATATTCGGGTGATCGCCACGCCCAACGGCGGCGGTTTCGGTGGTAAAAGCGATCCGTTCCATCACGAAATCGTCGTCGCCAAGGCCGCTCTCATGCTCGACCGGCCCATCAAGATCTGCCTGACGCGCGAGGAAGTCTTTTATTGTCACCGTGGCCGTCATCCAGTTCTGATGAAATTCAAAACCGGTGTGAAGAAAGACGGCGCCATCACCGGAATGCATCTCCAGACGTTGATCGATGGCGGTGCTTACGGATCGTATGGAGTGGCCAGCACTTTTTACGCCGGTGCTTTGCAGACCACCACTTATCACATTCCACGCTATCGCTACCAAGGCTGCCGCACTTTCACGAACAAGCCACCCTGCGGCCCCAAGCGCGGACATGGCACTCCCCAGCCGCGCTTCGGTCAGGAAGTTCAACTCGACAAAATCGCAGAGAAACTAAAGATCGACCCTGCTGAATTGCGTCTCCGCATCGTCGAATCATCAAATGCCGTCACGGCAAATTTCTTTCGCCTTGGCACCGTCAATCTCTCCGAGTGCATTCGCCGCCTCGTCAAAGTCTCCGGCTGGAACGAGAAATTCCGCAAACTTCCCCAGGGTCGTGGCGTGGGCCTCGCTTGCTCGGCCTATCTCACCGGCGCCGGCCTTCCTATCTACTGGAACAAGATGCCGCACTCCGGAGTTCAACTGAAATTCGACCGCAGCGGTGGGGTCAGCGTTTTCTGCGGTGCGACAGAGATCGGGCAGGGCTCTGACGATGTTCTTGCCGCTATCGTCGCCGAAGTTCTGGGCATCGACCCATTTGACATTCGGCTGTTCACCGGCGACACGGACCTCGGCCCTGTGGATCTCGGCTCCTATTCGAGCCGTGTCACGCTGATGGCCGGAAACGCCGCGCTACAGGCCGCAGAGCGCGGGAAGTCAATCATTGCTGACGCCGTGGCAGAAAAACTGGAAGTACCGAAAGAACGGCTACGATTTGCTGACAGACGAGTCTTCGATTCTGCCGCCCCAGAAAAGGGCCTCACATTTCAGGAAGCCGTCTGCCTCGCGGAGGCTCGATTCGGCACCATCGGCACAGTAGGCTCTTACACGCCGCCGAAATCTCCCGCTCTTTACAAAGGCGGCGGTGTCGGTCCATCTCCGACGTACTCCTATTCCGCGGCCGTTGTCGAAGTCGAAGTAAATCCAGTAACGGGCTGGGTCATCGTCCCAAGAATTTGGATCGCGCATGACATCGGCCGGGCCTTGAATCCGACGCTCGCGCGCGGACAGGTCGAAGGCAGTGTCTATATGGGGCTCGGCGAAGCGCTCATGGAGGAGCAGGAATTCCGCCGCCTTCCAAAGAAACTTTCTCACGCCCTAGTGCACAAATTCCCTTCCATCCTCGAATACAAGAGCCCGACTTCGCTAGACATGCCCGAAATCATCACCGAGTTGATTGAAGGGCCCGATCCGCGCGGCCCGTTTGGAGCAAAAGAAGTCGGTCAAGGCCCGCTTCTACCGATCATGCCGGCGGTAGCCAATGCCGTTTACGATGCGGTCGGAGTTCGAATTGATGAAATCCCCGTCACTGCCGAGAAAATCATGAAAGCCCTTGCCGAAAAGAAAGCGGGGCGCGATCCCCGTTACGGTCCGACCCATTTTCCAGAAGTCCATTGGCCCGAGGCGTTGCGCATCCCACCGCCGTGGGAAGGTGGCGACGGCAACGCTGTGAACGACGTTCCCCGACGCGAAAAACGTCACCGCGAGAAAGAGAAGGTACTCGCGCCATGATGCGATTGCCGTTGTTCGAATTCCGCGCACCGCGCACTCTCGAAGAAGCCGCGCACATTCTGGATGGTGAAAGAGCCAATGCGATGCCGCTTGCCGGTGGCACAGATCTGCTCCCGAACATGAAGAGGCGGCAACAAGTTCCGCGGACACTAATAAGCCTGCGGCATATTGAAAGCCTAAACCGCGTTGTGTGGCGCCCCTCCGGTTCACAGCTGGGAGCTTGCCTCACACTCTCCGATATCGCGGTGGATCCGCGCTTCCGAAACGGCTTAACGGCATTGGCGCAAGCTGCTTCTCTGGTAGCGACTCCTCAAATCCGCAACATGGCCACGCTCGGCGGAAATATCTGCCTGGATACGCGATGCAACTACTACGACCAAAGCTACGAGTGGAGAAAGTCCATCAATTTTTGCCTGAAAAAAGACGGCACTACCTGTTGGGTCGCGCCGGGAAGCGCGAAGTGCATGGCAGTCTCCTCGACGGACACGGGACCGGCCCTGATGGCGCTAGGGGCTCGGGTCCGCCTCGTTTCGCGCACTGATGAGCGCGAAGTCCTGCTTTCCGACCTGTACAACAACGATGGGATCGACTACATCAAGCGCAGACCCGATGAAATTCTGTCAGAAGTGCTCCTCGATTCTTTACACGGATGGAAGAGCACGTATTGGAAACTCCGCCGCCGCGGCTCGTTCGACTTCCCCGTGCTTTCTGTCGCGGCGGCGGCTCGGCTCTCCAAAGAAAATGTAGTCGAGGATGCTCGCATTGTCATAGGCTCCGCCGCCTGCCGTCCATTGGCGGCCATCGAAGCGGCAAAATCCATGCTTGGCCGCCCCTTGAATCAGCAGGCTATTAAAGAAGCCGCCGCGCTCGCGGCTCGCATTGCCAAGCCCCTAGACAACACGGACTTTGACATGACGTGGCGTAAACGAGTCACCGCCGAATTCGTGACCTATGCGCTGCGCGAATTGCGCGGCGATGATGTGCGAGCCGAACGCGAGAGCTTCACCCGCTACTCGTTCGAGTAATCACCGGAGCGCTTCGCATCTGTGATTCCCCGGGTTTTCTGATTTCCCTGAACCTGATATCCTCCAAACTCTTTCCTATTTGCCATAGCATTCGAGCTTCGCGCTCAGATCGGGCCACGGAAAAACAGAGATGACCTCGGAACGTGGGTTTTATGGCTGGAAACTGGTCTTCATTCTTTGGCTTCTGGATTTCCTAAACATGGGATTCCCGCTTTACGGCGGAGCGGTCATCAACACGTACATGCTTAAGGAAATTCCCATGAGCCGCAGCTCCTTCGGCATGGGATTTACACTCTTAAACCTTTTTGTAGGCATTCCTTCCATCCTCGTTGGCGCGTCGATTGTTCGCTGGGGAATCCGCATGACGTTCGGCATCGGTTCAGCCCTGATTTTGGTGGGCGCGCTATGGCTCTCGTTGATCGCTGCCAAGCCCTGGGACTATTGGCTGGGATTCGGCGTGCTTACCGCGGCGGGAATCAGTTTTGGGACCATCGTCCCGGCGGCCACGGCCATCACCCGGTGGTTCCGACGCTATCGCGGAAGGACCATGGCGGTGACGCTGTCGGCGTCGGGATTTGCTGGCTTTATCGTCGCCCCGCTAATCAACCGCATACTGACGGCGAATGGCGGGAATTGGCGGCAAGCGTGGGCGATTGTGGCAGGGATTTCTGTTCTGTCAGCGGTGGTCGCATTTCTCTTTGTAAGGGAACGTCCCGAAGACCTCGGCCAAGTGGTGGATGGCGGACCGGGCGCGTCCCCCTCGGCGAAGTCGGCGGCGGCCAGCGCACGTGTGACTAAGTTTCCGTGGGAGCCTCAACAAGCATACAGAACTCTTGCTTACTGGATGATTCTTGTCGGCGCCATTGCGTGCCAATTTCCGTTTTTCTTTTTCACGGCTCACTGGATTCTGCACCTGAAGGGTGTGGGCATTTCTCCTGCGGACGCCGCGTGGGCGATGGGCCTCTTCACGCTCGGAGCTGTTTTTGGCCGTTTGATTGGCGGCTGGTTGATGGACGCCATGGAAGGGCGCTTCGCGTTCATGCTGGGCTTCTGTTGTTATTTTTTGGGATCGTTCCTGGCGATTCGCGTATCTCCGGATGCGTTGTGGATCGCTTACAGCGCGGCGATTCTCTACGGCACGGGTTTCGGATGGACGTTCATTTGCCTAAACACCGTTACGGGACACTACTACGGGCCGGCCGCTTTTCCGAAAGTGAACGGAATGACGCTGGTGCTCGCGGCACTTTTTTGTTCGCCCGCTGGCTACCTGGGCGGAAGAGTTTTTGATTTGTACCAAAGCTATAAACTGGCTTTCGAAGTGAATTCCGTCCTTGCTGCCTTGGGAATCATCGCACTGTTTTTCGCAAAGATGCCTGAGCCGCGGGAAGCGGAAAGTCAGTTCAGTGACCGAAGGAATTGAAGAGGAAAGGGCCGCGGGCAAAATTTTGGCTGGGAGACTAGGATTCGAACCTAGATAGCCAGATCCAGAATCTGGAGTCCTACCGTTGGACGATCTCCCACCGGTTGCGAGGAAAAAAAGGAACCGCAGCCTGCTCCCGCTGATCGGGGCAGCCACGATTCTACCTATCTAATTTAATCGGGTTTCAGGCAGTCGTCAACCGCGCCAGGCGCGAAGAAGTTCCAGGTCTACGGCCGAGGTGTGTTTTCCGTAGCTTTCGTTGGCGCGCTCTCGCCACCCGTAATCGGCAGCATTTGCCCCTGCCGAATCGCATATTGCACATTTCCCCAGCGGATATGATTCGAACCAAAACTGGCGAGCCAGACCACGAAATGGATAGCGTCGCGCAGCGGCACCAGCCAAATCTTGCGACGCAAGACTTCGTCTTGGACGCCCCAAATCCCCACCGTCCAAGCCATCGCAAGACGGAGGACCGAGTACGCTAGCAGATAGCCGACAGCGATCCATTTCGCCGGCGCGACGAATGCGGCAAGCAGTGCCCACGGAAGCCCCTGAGTAAAAAGCAACCCGAGATAGGAGAGTGGTCTGCACAAACGCACCGTCCGTGCCCAACGCATTTGATGGTTCCAAAAGCTGCGAAGAGTCTGCGCGGGATACATGGTCCACACAGATTCGCGTGAGAGCACCACCTCGCCGCCAGCTTTGGCAATGCGGTTGCCGAGTTCATAGTCGTCGGCAAGCGTCCCGGCAATGGCTTCGAATCCGCCCGTTTTCCCGAGCCATTCCTTGGTCGTAGCGATAGAGGCTCCGAGCGCAAAGGTGATTCCTTCCATCCATTCGGCCATGACAACACCCGCGAAAAAATCGCTGGAAGCACCGACGGCTTCGATTTCCGCGCCAAGATTCTTCTCGGCGATGCCGCGATAAAAGCAAGTCACGGCCCCGACCTTACGATCCGTAAGCGGAGCCACGACTTCGCGCAAAAAGCGCGGTCCGACGCGCACATCGCCATCAGTAAGCACGAGCACTTCGTTCTGCGCCTCCCGCGCGAGCCGCGCCAGTTTGTTGACCTTGCGGTTTGCGCCGAGATGCTCCGCACCCACGAGCAAACGGATCTGCCGTTGCGGGAATTCCGCGATGACGCGGCGAATCACGGGAACCGCGGGGTCTTCGTCATCGTTCACGGCAAACAAGATTTCAAAGTACGGGTAGTCCTGGCGGCAGAAACTGGCGAAATTTTCGTAGGACCCAAAATCCACGCCGCGCACGGGTTTGAGTATGCTTACAGATGGAGTGAAATCCGGCAATACTCGTGCGCGCTCCTTGTTGAAGAAGCGCAAGGCCACCAGCGTCGCAAGCATGTAATAAACCAGCGGACCCGCCGCCAGCAGTAGCACGCCATCACGCCACATCGCAGATTGCAACATCATGCTGGTTCGCTCGTCATGGGTGGAAGAATGCCGTGGTTCGCGATCAGCCGGCAGCAACCAGCGCGACCCCGGCGCAAACCAGCAGGACCCCGGCCCATCGCGCGGTACTGATCTGTTCGCCCAAGATGTACTTGGCTCCAAGCGTGCCCACCACGTAGCTGAGCGCTGATGCCGGAATCACTAGGCTGATTGGCTCCCACGAAAGCAAGATTAGCAATGAATAAAAGGACAGAGCCATCAGTGGCACGCCCGCCCAGAACCAGCCATTGCGCACCGCTCGCCCCAGGAACTGCAGCAACTCCAGCGGCCGCAATCGCGCGGGCTCACCAGTCTCCTTCATTCCATAGGTGATGGCGATTTCGCCCCCGGTACTGCCAAAAATCAAGACGGCAAGTGCCAGAACGACGCGCATCAAGCCACAGCCTCACTGGCCGCGGCGGTCGTCCGCGGTTTCGTTTGCCCTACTAAGAGCACACCCACGCAGATCAACACGACTCCAAACCAGCGCCGCGGCGAAACCGACTCATGTAAGAAAACAACCGCCAGCAGCGTGAGCAGAGCGTATCCAAACGCCCCCGCTGGCATCACGTAGCTGTAGTCCGCCCAACTGAGCACCGTCATGTAGCTGAGCATGAAACCGCTTAGAAAAAAAATCGCCACCCAGATCGTCCCGCTGGTCACCGTCAGGCGAAACGCTTGCGCGATTCCCGAAGCCGTGAGTTGAACCTCGCCGATCTGCGACATGCCGCGCTTCAGCGTCAAGTCTCCCGCGTTGGCGCACACCACCATCGCCAAGACCATGACCAGCGTCTTGATGCGCAGCCTTTTTTCGCTCGCCATTTTGGAGGGGTCAGTCGTTTCCGGAAGCCGGAGATGCTCCCGGCACGGAAACGATGGTCTTGTCGAAATCGCCGCCCTTGCGCACCCACTTCAGGCGCTCGGCGCGAAGTGCCAGAAATTCCGTCGCTTCGTGGTACAGGCGCTTGCGCTCGTGGCTGTCCCACAGAGCTTCCTTCACGATGCGCCAAACCACTCTGGGCCGGAAGTAATACTCATCGTAAAAGCGGTTCACGCCAGCCATCATCTCCGCCTTGGACAAGTGCGGGTACTCGATGTGCGGGAGTTGATGCCCGCCGGAATCCGCCAGCGCTTCCACTTTCAAGAAGCCTTGTTGCGCCATCGTTTCGTGCAGTTCTGTTCCGGGCATGGCATGGGCCAACGAAACCTGAATGGTCTCGCAATCCAGTTCTTTTGCGTATTCGATGGTCTTTTGAATGGATTCTTTAGTCTCGCCCGGCAGGCCGATGATGAAATCGCCGTGAACTTTGATCCCGACTTTGCGGCAATTCTTCATGAAGTTGCGCCCCATCTCCACCGTGGCGCCCTTCTTGATGTTCTTCAATATTTGGGCATCGCCAGACTCGAATCCCACGATGAACAGCCGTGCTCCGCCTTCGGCCATCGCCTTTACGGTTTCGTAGTCACTGTGCACGCGCGCCGTCGAAGACCACTGGAACTTCAGCGGCTTGAACTTCGCGCTCAGATCCATCACGCGATCTTTGCGGATATTGAAAGTGTCGTCGTCGAAGAAAATCTCTTTCATCTGCGGGAAATGGCCGAGCGCTTGCTTCACTTCGCGCGCCACGTTCTCCGTCGAACGCGTCCGCCAGGCATGACCCGAAATCGTCTGCGGCCACATGCAGAAAGTACAAAGCGCCGGACATCCGCGCGTGGTGTAGAACGAAACGTAGGGGTGCAACAGGAACGGCACGTTGTAGCGTTCGATTTCGAGGTCGCGCTTGTAAATGTCGGTAGCGAACGGCAGCGCATCCAGCTCTTCCGTGTGCAATTGCGGGCGTTCCGCATTGTGGACGATCTTTCCGTCTTTGCGGTAGCTGACGCCCATGATTTCGCTGAGCGGCTTGCCGTGTGCGTACTCCACCACGGAATGGTCGAACTCTCCACGCGTCACAAAATCAATGTCTTCGCTGGCGTTCAGCGTTTCATCCGGCTTGATGTGCCCGTGCGGCCCGACGAACGCGATTTTCAGGCTCGGGTTGGCTTCCTTGATTTTCCGGATGAGCTTGACGTCGCTTTCTATGCCCACCGTGGAAGTGAACAGGACCAGAAACTCGTAGTCTTTGCAGATTTGAATCGTCTGTTGCCAATTGATTTTGTGGGGAGAAGCATCCAGCAGCCTGCTGCCGGGGATCATTCCCGCGGGGTACGTCAGCCAAACGGGGTACCAATACGATTCAATCTCGCGTGTTGCGGGCCAACGCGAACTCGCGCCGCCGTCGAAATTCTCGAAACTCGGCGGATTCATCAGCAATGTCTTCATTACATCCGGCATTCTTCACCCTCAGACTTCGCACAATAAAATAGTCCGCCCCAAATCCCTGGTTCCCGCGGACAGATAGCAAAATGGGAGGGTCGCGCTAGCGCGCGGACTGGAGCCCCCCATCTACACCTATATTCTACCCGACTTCGTTCTATCGCCTCAAACCTTTCTGCCAACCGGTGTTATCAGGCAGCGAACGACAATCTGAAGCATTGGATGGCGTTTACGGGAATTGGGTTGCGGGTCAATGGCAAGCGCCCACTACTTCGTCTGTAGCCGACGAGAGCAAATTCCAGATGCGGTCCAGCCAATCGAGGTGTTCGGGCTTCATCAGGACCGAGCGCAAGCACGTCATCGTTTCGCGATCGCGCTTCATCGCTCCCAGATTCGCCTCCCAAAAACGCACCGGCAGCTCCGCTATCGCCAGATGCAGATTGTGCTGGGCTGCCGCCTCGAATACCTTGCGGCTCAAGACAGAAGCCTCGCTCACGCTCCCCGCTTTTGGCGCAAATACGACGATGTCCAGTTCAGGTTCAAACGCGGGGACAAACCGTTCATCCGCACGTACTTTTTGGGATAGCGACAATGCTGCTTGCCTGCCGCGTTCCAGGCTGCGTGCAAATTCGCCGCCCCTTTTCAGCGGCAGCAGTCGTTGCGTCGCCCACAATGCCGCTGCAGCCGCTCCCGGACGGGAACACTCCAGGCTGATCTCGCCAAGATGCAGCTCCGCGGAGCTGAAATAGGTGTACGGCGAATCGTGTTTGTACAGTCGGCCGACTTCAGGATCGCGAAAGAGCACACAGCCGCAACCGTAGGGTTGCAATCCGTGCTTGTGCGGATCGATCACCACTGAGTCCGCCTCCCCAATCTGCGCAAAAGCTCTCGCGGCTCCCTCCCCGAGGTTTTCCGTTAACACAAAATAGCCGCCGTAGGCCGCGTCCACATGAAGCCGGAATTCGTGTTCTTCACGAAGCGCCAAAATTTCGGGGAGTGAATCCACAGAGCCCGTCGCCGTTGTTCCCAGCGTCGCGACAACCGTCCCCACATCCCCTTGCTCCACGCGATTCGCCAATGCCTTCATATCCATGCGGCCCCGCGCGTCGCACTCCACTGATTCGAACGGTAGTTGCAGCACGCCGCTGATCCGTCCGTGTGTGTAGTGCGCCTGTTCGCTAGCCAGTATTTTCTTTCCCGGATGCAGTTGACTCGCGATCCACAGGGCTTCCAGGTTCGCCATTGTTCCGCCGCCGCAAAGATGCCCCAGAAAATTTGTCCAACCATACATCCCAGCGATCTGCGCGACCGCTTCCTTCTCCATAGCCGAAGTCGCCCGCCCGCCATCCAGCGCATGATTGTTTGGATTGATCCACATGGCCAGCGCATACGCCAGCCGCGCCACCGGGTGCGGCGGCTTCAGCATCTGTCCCGCATACAAAGGATGAAAATAAGGGTAGTTGTCCTTCAGCCTTTCGGCAGTGGCATCAAGTGTTTCAGTCAGCCGCTCAATTCCCGGCGATTGAGTTTGAAAAGCTGGAAGACTTGCGAATCCGCTTTCGAGCTTTCTCGCCACCTCGGCGAACACGTCCAAACTCTCCCGATCAAGCATCAGCAATCACCAATCACGAGTCACAAATCACTTCTTCACTGCCACACCTTATCCAATTGCCCCGCCGTTTTCAGCAGTTCCAGCTGGGCCTGCTGCCTCTGAAAATTCGCATCCAGATACGCCATCCACTTTTCATTCTCTTCCAGCCTGGCCTTCTCGACTTCCCGAAGATTCAACTTTCCTTCGGCGAATTGCGATTGAAACACCGCCACGTTTTGTTGCGCCAGCTGCAATTCCAGCCGCGCCACTTCTTTCGCCGCATCCCTCTCCCGCACCCGCCGTGTCTTTTGCCGGACGTCCGCGGAGAGTTCCGTTTTCTTGTTCGTCAAGTTGACCTTCGCCGCCTCCAGATTTATTTGTGCCAATCCGATCGCTGCTCTGGTTTGCGCGCTGAAGATCGGCACGTGCACGTCGATCCCGGCGTTGAAATTATTCCGCTGAAAGGTGGTAAAAAACTGAGAATAATTGTTGAACTGCGCCAGAACGCTGTACACGCTGACCAGTTCCAGTGTCGGGAGATAGCCTCGCTTTTCACCCTTCAGCCGAAACTCTTTCGCGCGCACATCGGACTCCGCGAGTTGCAACCCCGCATTGTGCGTCATAGCCATCGCGACGAGGTTATCTCCCGCTAACTCGGCTTCCCCCGGCAATTCCTCCGGCGTGACCTCGATAGCCTGGGTCTCTGGAAATCCCAGCTGGTACCTCAAAAAAACTTCCAGGTCATCCTCGCGCGCCTCCAGTTGCAAAATCCGTTGGACCACTTGTGCTTTCGTCAGTTGCGCTTTCGTCACTTCCACCGGTAGCTCATATCCTTCGCCTTGTCGCTCCTGCGTCACTTGCAGAATTTTTTCCGCGCTCTCCTGCTCCTTGCGCAGCAACTCGAGAGAATGCCGCACTTTCCCCAGCTCCAGATAGGACATCGCCGTTCGAGTGATCACGCTGTTCCTTGTATCTTCAAACAGAATCTTTTGAGCCTTGGACTGCTCCTGCGTCTCTTTCGCCTGGCCGCGGAGTGGTTCATTGAAAATCTGTTCCGTGTACGTCACGTTGAAGATCGAGGGCGCCCGCCCGCCTGGCGTTTCCGGTATGCCGTAGGTGTACCCTGCCCCGGAGCCCGCGTAGAGATTCGGCATGAACTGCGCCTTGGTGATCTGCGCGGCATGATCTGCCACGCTGGCCTGAATCTTCGCCACCTGAATCTCTTTGCTGTTTTGCAGCGCCAGCTCGATCGCGCGTTTTAGCGTAAGAGCGACGGTCGTTCCGTCCTTCGGCGAGTCCTGTGTCGCGGGCGCACTCTGTTTCAAGGCAGACGGCTCTTGTGCTCCTGCGGGGCCAGCGCACACTACCAGCAACACCGTCAGTTTCGCGAAAGTTCCCGGCAATCCCATTTTCATGCTCCTTCGTATGGATCCATTTCTACCGGCGTGCCCCGGCAATTTCCGCCGGAAGCTCAGTTTCCCCAAAAAACGAAAAGGGCCGCCAATCGCGTCCCGGTTCACATTCCTTGCCAATTCCCCAAACTTCTGTTCGCTCTGTACTCACTCATACCTGAGTGACTCGACCGGTTGCAGGCTTGCCGCCTGATTCGCCGGCAAGTATCCGAAAAAAAGTCCCGTGGAACACGACACCACAAACGCAATCACCACGCTGAGCCCGGAGACCGGTACGCGCAGGTTTCCCGGCAGAAAAAATTGCGCGCCCACCGGAATGGCGATGCCGATCAAAATCCCGATGACCGCCCCGCCTCCGCTAATCACAAACGATTCGATCAGGAACTGATACATGATCTCGCGCCGCGCCGCTCCTATCGCCTTGCGAATCCCGATCTCCCGAGTCCGTTCTGTCACCGTTACTAGCATGATGTTCATGATGCCGATCCCGCTGATCACCAGCGCGATGAAGGCGATGATGATGAGCACGATCGTCAGCGCCAGCGAGATGTTCCTCGCCGCGCTGAGGATCGCCGTCAGCGTTTGCACTTTATATTCCGCCTCGGCAGGATGCCGGCTCCGCAGCACTTGCCCTACTTGCCGTTCAACGGATGCCACGTTTTCGGCCTTATCTGCCTGCGCGTCCAGCAACCGCACCACCTCCATGCCTGTGTAATATTTCATCAGTGTGAAGGGAATGATGACGGAGTTTTCCTGTATGTCGGAGAGGCCGAAAGTCTCAACGCGCTCACGGAAAACGCCAATCACCGTAAACGTCAGCTCGCCCATGCGCATCGGCCTGCCGATCGGATTCTCCTGCCCGAAAATTCGATCCGCGAGTTGCGTGGTGATCAGGCACACCTTGCTGCGCATCTCCATGTCTGCCGCGTCGAAATATCGCCCGCGAAGAACAAGCAGCCGGCGAATGACCTGGTAACCCTCCGTCACGCCAACTAAGTGCACCGGGCGCTCCACGCCGTCCACGACCACCGACGTTTCCAGTTCGCGCGTTCCCGCTACTTCGATCACGTTGGGTATGGCTTTGACCGTCTCCACATCCTCCAGCGTCATCTCATAATTTAGCGGTTGCGGCTTGTCTGGCCTCTGCACCAACTCGACCCACACCAGGTTAGAGCCGACGCTTTCAATCTGCGAAAGGATGAAGGTCTTGCTCGTCAGGGCCACGGTGACTACCAGCACGATGGAAGCGCTGCCGATAATAACTCCCAGCGACGTCAGAATCGCGCGCAGCTTATTCGCTCGCAGCGCATCGATCGCCACTGACACCGTTTCTCGGATGTCCATCGTTGACCTTTGACAGGAATATTCCCGCGCCGCAGTACGAAAGTCTTAGCCCTTCTTCAGCCGCTTCAACCCTTCTTGGGCCAGTTTGTTTTTAGGATCCAGTTTGCGGGCCACCTCAAATTCCTTCTCGGCCTCTTCCATTTTGTTCTGCCCTTCATACAGGCGCCCCAGCCACGCGCGGGCGGTGGCCGGACGTGGATATCCCGATCGCACCGGAGCTTTACTCGCGTATTCCCTCAGCAATCGTTCGGCTTCTTCGGGATTTGCTTTCTTCAAGACCAGCGCTACGGCACGGTAAAACTTTGCCCGCGGATCTCCAGGTGCCACGCGCTCCCCGGTATCTGCTACCGCTTCCAGCCGCTCTGGCTGGCCATGCTTTGCCGCGTAGTCCCCGATGTCGTAGATCAGCTCCGCCGATTTGGGATGGCTCTGCAGCGCTTTGGTGAATTCCTCGTCTGCAGTGGCAAAGTCATTTTTCTGCCGCCGGCAATTTCCAGCCGCAAAATGTCCTTCGGCGGCGTCCATCTCTGCCAATTGCTTTATATGTGGCAAAGCCTTCTCCTCGCCACCTCCCAACATTCCCGGAGCGCTGCAATCGAATTCGATCAGCACTTGCCGTGCGGAGTAATTTCGCGCATCGAGTTGCACCGCAGCTTCGAATTCCTTGCCTGCTTTCTTCGCCAGCGATATTTTCGAGGGAGGCCAGCCGACCTTATCGGCCTTTTCTCCATAGGCTCGGCCAAGCCACTCGTGATAGACGGAATTCTGCGGGTCGATCGCCACGGCCCGTTCCGCGGTCTTGATTGCCGGGTCGTGTTCTTCCAGCTCGAGATAACTTTTCGCCAGCAGCAATTGCACGTCGCCGTTCTGCGGCTCTTTGGCAGCGGCAGCCTGCAGCGCAAGGATGGCATTTCTATATTCGCTGGCTTCGTAAGCACGCTTTCCCGCTTCGAAGTTTGGTTCTTGCTTCACGGTTGTCGCTGCCAACGCCCCGCCTGTGATGAAGAGACCGGCAAGCAGCCAGTTCAAACGCTTAACCATTCCATTGTTCCGCAAAAATAAAAACTTCCGTAGTTATGACCCTGACGGTCATGCCGTCTCGCAAATCGACGTCTCCAGGCAAAGCCACCAGATCTTCTTCTTTGAGCCCGCTCACCACTTCGTAATTCGTGGCATCTGCGATGCCCACGTGAATCTCGCGCTTTTCCAGCGTGGATTTCCCTACCCCAAGTTGATTGGTTCGCACTACGAACACGTACCGTTTCCCACCCTGAGCCGCCACGGCGCCCCGCGGGACAGACAGCACGCCGATTCGTTCGCGCGAATTGATGCGCACATTCACGTTGATATTGGGCAGCAACTCGAGATTGTCGTTGTTCACCGCGCAAAGTAACTCGCCCACGCTTCGTGTTCCGTGCGGCACCACCTGCTTTGGAATAATCTCGGTCGTTCCCGGCCATGTCTTACTCGGCAGAGCATCCCAAGTGATTTTCACTGGTTCATTTGCTTCCAGAGCGCCAATCTCCGGCTCATCGATGAATGCCCGCACGCGCACCTTGTGCAAATCCGCCATCTCCGCCAGCAGATCCCCAAGCTTCACGTAATCCCCGGCCTTCACCGGCAAGGAGTAGAGCGTCCCATCTGCGGGCGCTGTGATTCGCCCTTGCCGCACTTTTTCATTCAACGCGGCGACTTCATTTTCAATCTGTTGCACATGCAGTTCCGCCTGGCCGGTGTCCAGCTTCACGCTGCGGTCAAACTCCTGTTTCGCCGCCGTCAGCCGCGTCACTTCCGCTTGCGCTTTCGTCAACGACAGGTCGTTTGCCGCAACTTCATCCTGCGTCGCCGCTTGTTCTTTAATCAATCGCAGCAACACATCGTGATTTTTCAGCAGACGTTCGCGCTCGGCTTGTGCTTTCGAGAGGTCGCCCGCGACTCTGGCCACATCGTCCGTCCTGCCGCCCGCCCTGGCCGCCTGCAGGTCGTCCTGCGCCCGCAGCAGCTTGCTTTTTGCCTCGGAGAGCCGCGCGGCCGCTTCCTTCACATCCAATTCCAAAAACACTTGCCCCTTCTTCACCGCTTGTCCCTCTGTCGCGCGCACTTTTTCCACAAACGTATCCAGTTGCGCTCGAATCACGTAAGGCGAGATCGGCTCAACTTTGCCATTGCTGCTGATCGACGAGACCAGGTTTTCCCGCATCGGCGTCACCGCGTGAATGCTTGGCACCGGCTTGCGCCCGCTGAATTCGATCCCCACATACGCCAGCACCGCCGCCAGCGCCAGATAGAGCAATATTCGATTTCGCAGCTTGCGATCCATGTCTTCCTATTCTGCGTCGTCCCGCGCTTCACACGCCGCGAGACGCAATGGCACATCCCTCAGACGCAGTCGATCACTTACTTGTCCGTGTCTTGCTTGACTCCCGTAGAATGGCCCCAAGGTACTTCATTCTAACAAGAGCAGCGCGGCTTTCTCTAGATTCCTCGCAGGCGTTGTTTATTCTGCGCCCTGCCATCCCTTGCTCGATCCCCCAATTACAGCATCCCTCGTCCTTGATAAGGATGCGACTTTTGTACCCACGGATGCCGTCAAGCTACTATGGACGGGGGACTTCGTCATGCTAGAATTCGCCCATGTCCACTGAAAGCACCACTGAAAAAACTGCCGCACCTCTTTCGGTTGGCCCGGCCAAACCCACGCAGCCCGGCGCCGTCGTCAGTCCTGTCATTCATCGCGTCTGCATCCAGTGCAACAATATGTTCCGCGTCACTCCCGACAGATTTGATGCCAAGCAGTGCCCCATCTGTCACAAAGGCTGACTTCGCAGAATTGCCTCCTTTCCTTCGTTGCCCGGATATTGGACTGTGATTCGCTATTTCTGCCTGCTCTTCAATTGCTACCGGCTTCTTCTTCGGCCCCCATCCTGACTCTTGATTCACCTGTCGGTAACTTTTCTCCGCTCGTCGCGTAGTACACTGTGAACGGTCTGTGCCCTGCAATCCGAACTCCCAGCGAGGGGTCCTACGATGATTGAAGCTCGTGGCCTGTCCAAGCGTTTCCAGGACAAGAAGCGCGGCGAGATCCGCGCCGTCGATAACGTCACCTTCACATGCCAACCTGGCAAGATTTACGGCCTCCTCGGCGCCAACGGCGCTGGCAAAACCACTACTCTGCGCATGCTTGCCACCATCCTCGAACCCACCGACGGCACCGCCATCGTCTGCGGACACGACGTCGTCGAGCAGCCCGAGAAAGTTCGCGCCAACGTCGGCTTCCTCTCCACCGCAACCGCTCTCTACCCTCGGCTCACCTCGCAGGAAATGGTCGAGTATTTCGGTCGCCTCAATGGATTAGACGAAGCCACCCTGAAAAAGCGCGTTGACGATATTTTCAACCGCCTGGATATGAACAGTTTCCGCGATCGCCGCTGTGACAAACTCTCCACCGGCATGAAGCAGAAGACCTCCATCGCCCGCACGCTCGTCCACGATCCTTCGGTAATGATTTTCGACGAACCCACCAACGGCCTCGACATCATGACCGCCCGCACCATCATCGACTTCATCCGCGAGTGCCGGGACCGCGGTAAAACCGTCATCTTCTCCACCCACATCATGAGCGAAGTCGAAAAGCTCTGCGACACCATCGGCATCATTCAGTCCGGCAAACTCCTTGTTGAAGGCTCCCCCCCCCAGCTTCGTCAAAAATTTGCCGAACAGGACCTCGAAGAAATTTTCGTCAAAGTCGTCGCGCCCCATTACGTCACTACGGAGGCCAACTAACATGTCCCTGCGCAACATCGGCATCGTCTACCGCAAGGAGCTGACCGAGTCTCTCCGCGACCGCCGCACCCTCATCACCATGTTTGTCCTCCCTCTCATCATTTTTCCGCTTCTCAGCGTAGGCTTCGGCGCCATGATCGCCGTGCTAATCGGAAAAGCGAAGGAAGAAAGTCCTAAAGTCATGGTCATCGGCGGCGATGATTCCCCCAGTGTTCTCGCGGGTTTGAAGAAAGTACCGAGGATTCAGATCGTGCCGCTGGAATCTAATTGGAAGGATGAAGTCGTCAATAAGCAGGTTCCTGTGGTCGTCGAAATCCCCGAAGGCTTCGAGCGCAATCTCGCCGGCGAAAAGGAACAAACCGTCCTCATTCACGACTACGAAGGCGATCTCAAATCCGAAACTGCAAAGGACAAAGTCGAGAAATATTTCAACGAGTATCGCGACTCCATCGTTAAAGACCGCCTCGCTGCCAGGAATCTCCCGGTCAGCGTTTTAAAGCCGTTCGAGATCAAACCGCACAATGTTGCGCCGCCTGAAAAGTCCGGCGGTGCGCTCTTCTTTGGCGGCTTTATCGCCTACATCGTTGTATTTCTGTGCCTGAACGGCGGCATGCATCCTGCCATGGACCTCACCGCGGGCGAAAAAGAACGCGGCACCATGGAAACGATTCTTTCTAGTCCGATTTCGCGCTCGCATCTGGTCCTTGGCAAGTTCCTGTTGGTTCTCACAACCGCGCTGACTACCGCTGCACTCTCCGTCATTTCGATGGGCATCTCGTTCGCCATCGCCAACGCTCTGCGCACTACTCCTATCCAGGCTGGCGAGCAGGGTGCTACCTTGCACATCGGATTTGGCGCGGCGCTTTCCGTTTTCATCATGGCGGTTCCGCTGGCGGTCCTTTTCTCGTCTGTGCTGATCACCATCTCGACTTTCGCAAAGAGCTACAAAGAAGCACAGAGCTACATCATGCCGCTCATTTTCATCGTCATCATTCCTGCGATCGCGGCGATGTTGCCAGGAGTGGAACTCAATCCCAAGCTCGCACTCGTTCCTATCCTCAACGTAAGCCTACTCTGCAAGGAACTTGTGATTGGCACCTACCACTGGAATTACATCGCGATCATCTTTGCATCGACCTGCGTCTATGCCGCTGCCGCCCTCTTTATTGCCATCAAAATGTTCCAGCGCGAATCCGTGCTCTTCCGCTCGTAGCTCTTCTCTTTGTAGGGGCACAGCATGCTGCGCCCTTTCGGCAATATCTCGGCGTCAGTACCGGGCTTCGACGCCGCCACCGAAACTCTTCCCTCGTGAACCCAAACACTTTGCTCCGTGCCCCTATCCTCAAACCGCAAAATAGCGCACACTAGTCCCGAGGTTAATCCCATGGTAGCCACTGCCGGTGTCTGGAAGAAAAAACGAGACGATCTGAAAAACAAGCGGAACTCGTTATTCGAGACCTACACCAAGGACCCTCAAAACTTTCATCTCGCCCGCGAAATCAAAGCCCTCGATGATGAAATCGCCGACTGCACCGTCCATGTCGAACAAGAACGCCGCGCCGAACAACGCGCCGCCTCTCCCGCCGCCAAACTCGTTACCACTCAAAAGCAATAGGTTCTTCCTTGCATCCTTTGCCACTCTCCGGCGGCCCCGTGTATGCGATTGTCTTCTGGGCTACCTACATCTTGTGGCTTGTCCTAGAGACTATCGGCTCGCGCACCAAGCGTTCCGCCGATCCCACAAATACGAGTGATCGCGGCTCTTTTCGCCTCATCATGATTCTTCTTTGGGTCGCGATCGGATTGGTCTTCGCGCTCCCCTTTTTCCTTCCTCAAGCGACTATCCAGTGGCATCGCAGCGCGATCTTCTTCGTCGGTGTCGCCCTTATGCTCGTCGGCATGGCCTTCCGTTTTTACACTATGTCGCTGCTAGGACGCTTTTTCACCTACCAAGTGGCCGTTCATCCCGGCCAAACGGTCGTCGAAGCCGGTCCTTATCGCTACATCCGCCATCCTTCTTATTCTGGCGCGCTCATCACCTTAGTCGGACTCGGCCTCGCCCTCGGCAATTGGGCCGGCCTGCTCGCACTCCTCGCCTGTATGGTCCCCGCCTACGCCTACCGCATCTCCGTCGAAGAAGCCGCCCTCCTCAACGCCCTCGGCGAACCGTACAAACAATACGTCCGCCGCACCCGCCGCCTCATCCCCTTTCTCTTGTAGCAGCGCGCTACAGTGTCCAGTCGCCTGATGTAAACTAAGCCCCCAGGACAGGTCGCCTTCGTTCAAGCGTGTCCGCAAAACACCCATGACCCAAACACAACAAATCGCCGATTCATACCGCGCCGTGACCATCAAAGGCGCCTGGTACGGACCTTCGCTCGCTGAACTGTTAGCGCAGATTTCCCCGGAACTTGCTACCACGCAGCCCGCTCCCGGAGCGCATACAATTTCCGCGCTGCTCCAGCATTTGCTGCTTTGGAATGAAAGAATCCGAAACACCTCGGAAAGAAATCCAATGCCTCGTTGGGAAGCCGAAAAGGAATGGGCCGAGCCGCCCATTCCCTGGAACGAACTCGTCTCCCGATGGAACCAAAGCCGCGACTTGCTCGAAGAAAAAATCCGCAATTTCCCCGTCGCCGATTTACCGAAACAAGTCCCCGGCCGTACCTATCCCTACGAAACCCTCCTCCCCGGCATCGTCCAACACACCATCTACCATTCCGGCCAAATCGCCATGGCTCTAAGCGTGCTCCGCGCTCGATCCTTGTAACACCGGGCTTTGAACTGGTTTGGGAAGACTCCGCGCGTTCTTTGCCGCGAGAGCCCGGCATCCCGAACTTGCCTGGGAAGGCATCTCATGGGATATTCGGCGCCGAACTCGTTGGTCTTCTCCGCCTAGCGCGGAGCAGCGCGAAGGCCCCCCGCCGGATAGGGCTGCGCTTGTACGAGCCTTCGGAACGCTCCCGTTTACATTGCCATGTTTCCCGTCGATGGCATCAGGTCCCATACGCGCCAGAACTCCTGCATTTCGGCCGGAGTACCGAGAGAGACGCGGATATATTTGTCCATCGCAGGAATCGGCGGGGCCACGAGAACGTTGTTTTTTTCGAGATGAGGAAGAACTTCACTAACGGGGCGGAGAGGATTGAGCAGCACGAAATTGGCGTGCGAATCGACGGCGCGAAGCATGTGGGCGTTAATTTGGTTCATGAATTCCTGGCGATCGTCGGAGTTGCGCTTGGCAGCTATGCGGACGTACGCGGTGTCCTCTAGCGCGGCGATAGCTGCCTTCACCGAAAGGATGGCCACACCATTTTGCAGCCGGAGTGCGGAGAGGCGAGCAGCAACTCCCTTTGTGGAGACAGAGTATCCGATGCGCAAGCCTGCCAGGCCGTAAATCTTGGAGAATGTGCGGGCAACGATGATACGCGGATCGTCCAGCGGAACATCGAGAAACGAGCGGTAGGCCGCCGTGGCACTCACATAGTGGTGATAAGCCTCGTCAATCAGAATCATGGCCTCCAAAGGAAGCTTGCTGATGAGAAACTCCAATTTTTTCCGCGGCGTCAGACTGCCGGTGGGATTGTTGGGATTGCAGATATAAACCAGTCCGATCGAGGAATCGGCCTTTGCGAGCATGGCTTCGGTATCGTGTTCGGACGTCCGCGTGAGAGGAATTTTCACGACTGGCACGCCGTTCGCTTCGGCATAATTGCCAAGTGAAGGATAAGTGGGATTGGGCACGAGGAGTTTTTTCTTGGGACTGAGAAAAGCGGCGCCGGTAAGTCGCAGAATCTCGGACGAACCCACGCCCAAAACAATCTGCTCAGGTTTTACTTTGTGAAGCTCCGCAAGCATAGCGCGCAAGGCATCGTATTCGCCGCGCGGGTAGCGATTGCTGGAAGTAGCGGCTTCACGTATGACCGCCAGCACTTTCTCGGAAGGACCGTAAGCGTTTTCGTTGCGATTCAGCAAGGTCGGGCCCAGAGGAGGAACGCCGGGTAACGGCGGAAGTTCGGCGTCGGCAAAAACCGCGACGGGACGCGTTCCGGCAGCAATGGCGGTGCCAGCGGCAATTCCCTGCAAGAGATTTCTCCGCGTAATCGGCATGATTCAATCCTCGTTTCCGAAAGAGAGACTGCGTACTTTCAGATTACGACACCGCGGGACGCAGGAACAAGAATTGACATTCAGAGTTTTTGAATTAGGCAGCAGCAAGTCAGGTCGCGGTCTTGGCGCTCATTGAGGGAGGCCGATAGGACGCATAAGTTCTTGGAAGCGCGCGTCCGAGCGGAGCGGGTCGAATCCCGGCCGGAGCAGCACCCCAGGGTTAAAACGCTCCTCGTATCCTTTTTCCAGCCAATTCATGGCTTGATCCGCATCCCCAAGTGATGCGTAGATGACAGCAATCTCCGAACCATGGGAATGACCAGGGCCTGAGCGCTTCTTCAGGTCGCTCAGTAGCTTTTCTGCTTCGCTCCTTTTGCCGGAAGCGGCATCCGCCCTCGCAAGATTAGCCATGCACGTCGGCCCACCCCCGGAAAGCTGGACGGCTTTTTGAAGTTCCGCGATCGCCTCGTCCTACATATGCTTCTGGAGGTAGGCTTGGCCGAGGTGATTATGCGCGAGCCCAAAATTCTGATGAAGGCCGTGATGGGAATCACAGACGTAAATTACGTGCGGGGCCAGCAAGCGCTTGCGGTGGTGGATTCTTCGCTGGCGTGAAGATCCACTGAACAAGAATTGTCAGAAATCCAAATAAAAAAGAGAAGGAGAAGAAACATGCGGAGAGGTGTGGCTGTTGCAGTTTTGTTCTTAGCGATGGCAATGGGAATTGCGGGACTGGTCGGAGAAGTAAGAAGTTTCACGGCCAGTGCGCAGCAGAAGCCTGAAACAGTGGAGGTGAAGATCGACAACTTTAGTTTTGGACCGGCAGAGCTGACCGTGGCAGTGGGGACAACCGTCACATGGACAAATCGCGACGACATTCCCCATACAGTGGTGAGCACGGACAAGGTGTTCAAATCGAAAGTGTTAGATACGGACGAGAAGTTTTCCTACACATTTACGCAGGCGGGAAGTTTTCCCTACTTCTGTTCCATTCACCCAAAAATGACCGGCAAAGTCGTGGTGAAGTGAAAAAACGATAGCGTAAATCCGTTCGACATCAAAACGGTGATCCAGCCAAGCACGCACGGCACGTGGTGCTGGTCCATTTTCCTGTCTCCGGGCCGGACCAAATGAGCGGCCTGACACATGGGTGACAGTTTGTACCGGACACATGGGTGACACTCCCTCCCCTAGGGGAGGGAGTGATGCCTTGGAAGGAGTGTTCGGTTATGGATGAACGTGTTCGTTTTGTGGGGCGCTTGCTGGACGGGGAGAAAATGGTCGCGCTCTGTCGCGAGTTCGCCATCTCGCGCAAAACCGGTTACAAAATCTTTGACCGCTACAAGGAATACGGTCTGGAAGCTCTGACCGACCGTTCCCGCAGGCCCTGGCGTTACGCCAACCAACTGCCTCAGCAGGTAGAGGCCGCCATCCTGAATCTCAAACGGGAAAAGCCTTACTGGGGCGCGCGCAAGATCCGCGAACGCTTGTTGCGTCGCTTTTCCTGTGAGGTGAAGGTTCCGGCCCGCAGCACCATCCACGCCGTGCTCGATCGCCACGGCCTGGTCCAACGCAGAGGGCGCCGACGCCATCATGCTCAGGGCACGCCCTTGTCTCTGGGGCAAAACCCCAATGAGCTATGGTGCACCGACTACAAAGGCGAGTTCCTGCTGGGCAACAAAAAATACTGTTACCCGCTGACCGTCACCGATCATGCCTCGCGCTATCTCCTCCTCTG
>Ga0137418_10000357_pt1 | contig 40168 bp, 35 predicted proteins | sample CZODoug3_1_2_16f_FD_122242 | JGI IMG/M metagenome (GOLD analysis project Ga0137418, IMG submission 122242) | Vadose zone soil fungal communities from Angelo Coast Range Reserve, California, USA - CZODoug3_1_2_16fungal (Hybrid Assembly) | ecosystem: Environmental > Terrestrial > Soil > Vadose...
GCATACCACGATCCTGGTTAACCATAACAGGCCACCCCCTCCCACTTTTTTCAAAAGTGTTGATTTTAAAGGGACTTTAAGTTGTTTTAGAATCAACACTTATGGAAGTGTTGATTCTAAAGGGAGTTACAGGCGCGTTTTTCGAGCATTTTTGCAAGTGTTGATTCTAAATGCGTTAGTGCCGGACGGTTGCTAAGCTACGCCCTATCGCCATCCCTCTCTCGCTGCTCGGCTACCTCTAAAAAAGAAAAGCGGGAGCAAGGCTCCCGCGCTCCAAATGTAGTTGTCTACAGGGTTACTTATACCAGGAAATAAGGAAAAGTCAAGAAGAACCTTGCCTTGCGAGTGGAGGTTACTCGACGGATGGGGACGATGGAAGGTTCCTCGTTTCTGAACCCCGATCATTGAGTCCCCCGGTTTCCCCCGGTTTCGTCCCCCCCCCGGTTTCGTCCCCGAGCATGGGACTCGTCGCGGCGCGATTGCTAGATGCTCTGTCGTGAACTGGCTGGCGAGTGGCCCACGGAGAGCTTTCCGGGAATACTTTTGGCCATGCGGAGACTGGTCCACGCGCTTGTCCCACCCGCCTAATGTTGACGCGGGAATACCCAGTTTTTGTACGGGGTCTTGTCACGCCTATAACAGCTTATGAGCTTATTGATATTCTCTCCGTAGCCGTAAGCAATGACAAATTCGATGATAACCGGATCGCTTTCTATCTTTGCCACCCAATAGCCGATCTCCTCCATATCCGCTGCCGTGAATAATTTTCGATCTAACGCACTCGCGACGAGACTTAACCACGACAGGAAAGAATCTATCGACGTTCTGTAGATTTGCGTGCGCGGGTCTTCATCGATTTCATTAATGCGTAAATCTGGCCGCAATGCGTTTGCAAATACCGCGCGATCGTGCTGAATGATTTGAGCATTATCTGGCATGTAAGCGCGAAGGTTCTCGGGCAGCACAAGCTTGCCGCCTTGCCAGTCAAGGCATCGGCCTGCGAACACCAGTTCCGGATTGCTGTCGAAATCCCGAAGATAGCTGTTAGCTAGTTCGGCTCGCTTCCAGCGCACAGCTTTCCAACTGTTGAAGAGTGCAACGCCGCCGCCCACTAGCCCAACAAATGCCCCGACGTAGGTTATCGCTGTAGCGGCATCACTCGGCATCGAATCATCTCCTAACCTACGTGAGTTTGTTCCAAGGCGAATAAGTGTCTACATCGTACCACTGTGAAATTCGAGTTGGGGGAAATCAAGCAGGCCATCGACCTCTATACAAACGGTGCAAAGACTTTGACATGGGGCGAAGCACCTCTTACACTGACGCCATGGAAGTAAAACTTTCGCCCGAACTACAAGCCAAGCTGGACAGTATTGCCGCCCAGCAGGGGCGAGATAGCGCGTCGCTGGTCCATGAAGCGGTGGAGAGATTGATTGGGTACGACGAGTGGTTTATGCGCCAAGTGGAAGAAGGGTTGGCGCAGATCGACCGTGGGGAAGTGATCCCGCACGATGAAGTGGCCGCACGAATGGAAAAGCGCATCGCTGAAAAACAACGCCGTAGCTAATGCAAGTCCGCTGGACCACCGCGGCCGCGAGCGACCTGGAAAACATTGCCGATTACCTCTTTGAAAAAACACCGGAAAACGCCCCGCGCTTGATACGCGAGATCTGCGGAGCGGCTTCCGCGCTGAGGATTTACCCAAACCGAGGCCGCCCCGCCAAGAAATCCGGAACACGCGAGCTGGTACTCCCCGCACTGCCGTATATAGTCGTCTACAAAGTCGGAAGCGATGTTCTCCACATTGCTCGTGTCTTGCACGGCGCCCAGCAATGGCCTCGGTGAAGCAGGGAATCAGGACATCGGCCTCTATAGGAACGGTTAGGAACTGGCCTGTCCGTGAGTTGCGGCTATTCGGACTGCTTTTTGGGGCGCCAGTTGACGAGGTTGCTGGTGTAGAGGGCGATGCAGAGAAGATTGGCGGGGACGAAACCGAATTGGGCGGTGCGCATGCCGATGACACAGACGACGGCGCTATTGAGGGCGGCAACGACCCAGCCTTGCCAGAGCTTTTTGCCAATGAGCACGGTGGCGAGAACAGTCAACACGCAGGACAGATAATCGAGCCGGATGATGTGGATCATGTTCAGCATGTTGTGATTACGAGCGAACAGCCGATTCCCTCCGGCCTGAGAGGGAGCAATTGCGAGGCCACTTGTGGCGGAGCATCGGCAAAGCGTGCAATTCTCAGGGAAGCTGCAAGTCCTTGCAACGCTGCTACTTAGAGCTTCATGGAAAAATGGGCAAATCGAGGGGTGGCATGGCTTGCGGCGTTTATGGTCAGTCTGAGACAGTTTGTGTCAGCTTGAAACTCCTGGGAGTGAGAAGTGCGAACGGACGCCGTGGAAGCTGGGGCGCAGCGTGCTGCGGCCCTACCAGTGGATTGTAGCATTGGCTGTCTGGCGGCTGAAATTCGCGGACTGGTTTTGGGCGATCGCGACGTGGGCAGGAACGGGGGAGGTTCGTGATAGAGTTCGGCGGGACAGGAGAGAACAGTGGCGTACGCGGACTTGCGGGAGTTTGTGAAGCGGTTGGAGAAGGAAGGGGAGCTGAAGCGCATTCGCGCGGAGGTGGACCCCGTGCTGGAGATCGCGGAAGTAGTGCAGCGGGTGTGCCGGCCGCGCACGGGGGATGAAGAGAAGAGCCGGCTGGAAGCCGGCGGTACAAAAAATACGGCGCTGCTATTTGAAAGGCCGAAAGGGTCGCGGCATCCATTGCTGATTAATGCGTTTGGAAGCGTGCGGCGGATGGCGCTGGCGTTTGAAGTGAACGAATTAGACGAAGTCGCTGAGCGAATCCAGGGATTCTTGAAAATGGAGACGCCGCAGGGATTCTTCGACAAGGTCAAGATGCTGCCGAAGCTGGCCGAGCTGGGGTCGTTTTTCCCGAAGAGCGTGAAGACCGGCGCGTGCAAGGAAGTGATACAGAAGGGAAGCGACGTCAACCTTTTTGATTTCCCTATTCTGAAATGCTGGCCACAGGACGGCGGGCGCTTCATCACATTTCCGCTGGTTTTCACGAAGAATCCGGAAACGGGGAAAAGAAATGTAGGGATGTACCGCATGCAGGTGTACGACGAGCGGACGACGGGGATGCACTGGCAGACGCAGAAACATGGGGCAGAACATTTCCGGAGGGCCAGAGCGAAGAATCCCGAGGGGCGAATTCCAGTCAGCGTGGTGATTGGGGCCGATCCGGCGACGGCGCTGTCCGGGATGCTGCCGATTCCTCCGGACCTGGATGAGATGATGTTTGCGGGGTTCTTGCGGCGGGAACCGGTGGAGATGGTGCCTTGCGAAACCAACGATCTGGAAGTGCCCGCCAACGCCGAAATTGTGCTGGAGGGCTACGTCAATTTGAATGAGATGCGCACGGAAGGGCCGTTTGGAGACCACACAGGTTTTTACTCGCTGGAAGGGGAGTACCCGGTTTTTCATGTGGAGTGCGTGACGCGGCGGAAGGAACCGATTTACTTGACGACAGTGGTGGGACCGCCGCCGCAGGAAGATTTCTATATGGGACATGCGGTCGAGCGCGTTTTCCTGCCGGTGATGAAAATGCAGTATCCGGAAATTGTGGATGTGGCGATGCCCGCGGAAGGCATTTTTCACAACTTGATGATCGTGGCGATTCGAAAGTCGTATCCCGGGCACGCGCGAAAAATCATGAATGCGATTTGGTCACTGGGGCAGGCGATGTTTACGAAAGTGATTGTGGTGGTGGATCACGACGTAAATATCCACGATTACCGCGAGCTGGTTTGGAAGACGCTCTGCGCGCTGGATCCGGAGCGAGATGTGCAGTTTTCACTGGGGCCCGTGGATACTCTGGATCATGCGGCGCGGATGCAGGACTTCGGATCGAAGATGGGGATCGATGCAACACGTAAGTGGGCGTCGGAAGGTTTTACGCGACCGTGGCCGGATGAGATATTGATGGACGAGGCTACAAAGAAGCGGGTCGATGCCCTGTGGAAATCTCTTTTGTTGGATAAAGCGTGAGAGAATTCAGCTAAATCTGCCGTCAACAATTCTGGGTGCGTGGAAAAAAAGTTCACGCAGTTGAATTGAGCGCGAAATAAAACGGATCAGTGGGGCAAATTCCGAGTAGTACTATATCGAGCTTTAGGACTGATTTCAAAGGATAACCGTCCCTTCGGACAGGGTGGGCGTCAGGCAAAACCGCTACTAATGGTGGTCCGTGACTTCCATGACCACAACATGACCGGGTACTACCGGTCAATACCCCCCGAACTGCCTAGAACTACCCGTATTGTTAGGACAACAGACCTATAGATTCCCTTGACGCTCGGAGTGGTAGAATGTCATAAAGCTTCCACGGGTTGCGCCCTCACAACCTCCGCAAGCGCAGGTCGGCGCAACTCACGGTTGTTAAATTTTGTAGTTCATCCGGATGCCGGGGTGGCGTTCCTCGTGAGTGAATCGCGCGAAGTGATGAATGTACGGCAGGCGTCGCAATATCTGGGCATCTCCCCGGATACCCTGTACCGTTACATCACTGAGGGCGAGATTCCCGCGTTTAAACTCGGCAACCGTTGGAAACTTCGTAAGACGATCCTGGACCGCTGGATGGAACGCAAGATGAGCCAGGCGACCGCGAGGCGCCGGTAGTCCGGCGTGTAAGTCAGGGAGAGAGGCCGCGAAATGTTCGGAATGGGAAAAAAGAGCCGGCAGCTCGTGGGACTGGACATCGGGTCCAGTTCGATCAAGGCCGTGGAATTGAAAGCATCAAAAGCGGGCTATGAGCTGGTGAGTTTTGGAATGGAAGCGCTGGCGCCGGACACGGTGGTGGACGGAGCCATCATGGACGCGCCGCAGGTGGCGAATGCCATCAGCAAGATATTCGACGCCCAGCGAATCAAGACCAAGAATGTGGCCACCTCGGTATCAGGGCACTCGGTGATCGTCAAGCGGGTGCCGCTTCCGCTGATGACCGAAGACGAGCTTTACGATCGGATTCCTTCCGAGGCCAGCCAGCACATTCCGTTCGATATCGCGGACGTGAACTTGAGCTATCAGCTGCTGGAGTCGATGGACTCGCAGATGGACGTGCTACTGGTGGCGGTAAAGAAAGACAAGATTTTGAACCACACCAACGTTTTGGCGCAGGCGGGCAAGACCCCAGTGGTGGTGGACATCGATGCATTCGGATTGCAGAACTGCTTCGAGATCAACTACGAACCGGACGCGGGGCAGACGGTGGCGCTCTTGAACATCGGCGCGAGCGTTATGAATATTAATATCGTGCGCGGCGGCGTGCCGCTGTTCACGCGCGACGTCAGCGTGGGCGGCAATCAGTATACCGACGCGCTGCAAAAGGAATTGGACCTCAGCTTCGAAGATGCGGAGCGCTTGAAGAGGGGCGATTCGCTGCCCAGCGTTACCGATGAACAAAAGCAACAGATCCTGCGCAGCGTTTCCGACATCCTGACGCTGGAAATTCAAAAGACCTTTGACTTCTTCCGGGCCACCGCCAGTGGGGAGAACATTCAACGCATCGTGGTGGCGGGCGGCACGGCGCGGGTTCCGGGCCTGGTGGACTTGCTGCGCGAAGAGTTTGCCATGCCGGTGGAAGAATTGAATCCTTTCCGTAAGGTGCAAATCGATCCCGGCAAGCACAGCGATGACCAGATTCGCGAAATGGCGCCGCGGCTGGCCATTGCCGTAGGTCTGGCGCTGAGGAGCTTCGACTAGCCATGATCCGCATAAACCTGCTTGGACAAATTCGGCCAAAGGCCGCGCGGCGACCGGTAGACACGGGAGCGGCGGTACCGGTGGTATTCATTGGCGCGGGACTGGTTCTCGGCGCCGTGGTTCTTGGATTTTTCTATTACACCTGGCAGAACCAACTGAACAAAGAAAACGCGGAAATCAAGAGGCTGACGGCGCAGAAAACGGATTTGGAGCAGACCAAGCTGCAAGTCGAGGCGTTCGAGAAGCAAAAGGTGGTTCTGCAACAGCGCGTTTCGACGATCGAGCAATTGCAGCGAGACCGCACCGGCGGGCAGGAACTGCTGGACATGGTTGCCAACACCGTATCGCGCACGGAAAACCTGTGGCTCACGGAAATGACCCGCAAGGGCAACACGCTCGCGATGGAAGGTTCCTCTGCTTCCATCAACGCGGTCGCCAACTTCATTACGGCGCTGAAGCGCTCCGGCTATTTCCAGAAGGTAGAAATTCAGGAAACGAAGCAGGACGAGAAAACCACGGCAGTGCAGTCGTTTACGTTCCAGATTACGGCTGAAATCACTCCGCCCCCAGCAGCGCAGGCACGCCCGGCCAATACACCGGCCAGCACTGCGGCTGCGAAGGCGCCGGCGAAAAAAGGATAGGGGGGCGCCATGGCGAATCCATTTCGAGACATGTCGGTGATCATGCAGGCCCTGGTGGCTGCGGCCGTTGCTGTCGTTCTGGTTCTGGTGGGCGTCTACGTGCCGGGTTCTCCGATCGCAAGAGAGCGGGACGAGGTGGACACCGCGGTCCAGAAGAAAACCAAGCTGAATCAGGAAGTCACGCAGCTCCAGGTTTACAAACAGCGCTACGGAGAATTAAAGCAGCAGATGGACGCCCTCTCTAAGCAACTGGAGACGCTGAAGACCATCGTGCCAGAAGAAAAAGAGACCGATGAGTTTATCCGCTTGTTGCAGGGAGCGGCCAGCGCCTCCAACGTCTCTATCCGGCGTTTGAAAGCGCAAGCGATTGTTCCCAAGGAATATCACTACGAAATGCCGTTTGAAGTGCAGGCCGACGGCCCGTATTTCAACGTACTGGATTTCTTCGGAAGGTTGGGCCGCCTGTCGCGAATCATCAATGTGGGCGACCTGACGTTTGACGATCCGGATAAGACGAAGGGTACGCGGTATGCGACACGGCCCGGGACCACAGTTTCTGGAATCTTTACAGCAACAACATTCTTCACCAAGCCAGCCGACACGGGTGCTGCGGCTCCCGCAGCGGGGGCCAAGCCTGCAGCCGGGGCGGCTCGCTAATGGTGAACGGGAATGAGCGAACTATGCGTGCAGCGATAACTCTCGGACTAGGGATTTGGATCGCGGCAGTGACGCCCGGATTGCAGGCGCAGGTCAGCCCTTCAACGCCCAACAGTGTGAAGTCTGCACTCGGGGGCGCGGGCACGCCCGCGCAGCAAGCGGCACCGGCGGCTAGCAAACCCGCGCCACAAACAACTAAGCCTACAACTAAGCCAGCAAGCAAGCCGGCAGCAAAGTCTGCCGGCAAGTCTTCGCGGAAGTCTCCCGCGAAACCGGCGGTCAAAGCGGTGGAAAAGCCCTCTACTCCAGGGACGCCAACAGAAGCTGCCGAGAGCGAAGTGAAGCAGGCTCGCCGAGACCCGTTTGAATCTTTGATCGGCCGACAGAACAAGACGCAGGCGATTCTGCCCCCGGGAAAACTCGGTCTGCAAGTCAGCACGCTACGTCTTGACGGCATTGTGCGCTCGCCGAACGGAATGATCGCGGTGGTATCGAATCCGCAAGCGCGTACGTATTTCCTGCGTGATGGCGACCGTCTGTATGACGGCAGTGTAGAAAAGATATCGATGGATGGCGTTTCCTTCCATGAAGAAGGAAAAGATGCCTTCGGGAAGCCCGTCGAGCACCAAGTAAATAAACGACTTTACTCCAGTCCAGGAGAACAGCAATGAAGACGAATTGGCCGGCCCTACGGCATGGCTACCTGATCCTTGCAAGCGTGGCGTTGACCGCGAGTCCAGCGCTTGCGCAGACGCAGGCGGCCGCTGGCGCGACATCGACCTCGGCGGTCATCTCCAGCGTTGCCATCACGCAAGCGCCGGAACGGTCGGCGGTGCGCGTGGAAGGCGAGGGACGTCTCGACGTTCACGCCGGCCGCATGCAGAACCCGGATCGCCTAGTGCTGGATTTCGCGGGAGCCCGGCTCGCGGTGCAGAAGACGGTGATCCCTGGGAACTCCGCGCCGGTGCGCGGCGTGCGCCTCGGTCAATACCGCCCGGATGTCGCGCGCGTAGTTGTGGATCTCACGACCGCGACGCCTTACCAGGTTTCGCGCGACGGAGAAGCTGTAGTCATCTCCTTCGAGGCGCCGGCGTCAACCCCGTTGCAGCCAGTTTCCAGCGTGACGACTTTGACTTCCCGGCAAAACGAAAAGTCCCGGCCGGAATTTAATTACATCGCAGCGTCGCCCCGCGTGGCCGTGGCCCGTGCATCCAAGAATCTTAAGACTTCTGCTCCTCGCTTCGCTTTGCCTAGCGAACTGACCCAGCCCTCAGTCACACTGGCATCGTTCAGCGATAAGGAACCGGTTCGCCCGGATTCCTCGACGCAGCAGGCGGCGGCCCAGCAGGCAGTGCAGCAAGCTGGCGCGGCGGCTTCGACCATGGCGCAGGCCCCGGCAGCGCCGGCACCGGCAGGAAAATATACCGGTGAGCCGATCTCCGTGAACCTGAAGGATGTCGACCTCAAGGACTTCTTCCGCCTGATTCACGAAATCAGCGGCCTGAACGTGGTGCTGGATCCCGCCGTCAAGGGAACCCTCACTATCGTCTTGGATGAAGTGCCCTGGGATCAGGCGCTCGACATCGTGATGCAGAACAACAGCCTCGACAAGCAGCTGAACGGCAACGTTCTGCGAATTGCCACGCGCTCCACGCTGAAGAGTGAAGCGGAAACCATGCGCGACCTCGAAAGGGCGCAAGCCGAAGCCATTGCACCGGTGACCGTGCCTCGCGTGCTAAGCTATGCCAAGGCCGCTTCCATGGCCCCGCTCCTGAAGAAATTTCTCAGCTCCCGCGGCGACATACTGTTTGATGACCGCTCGAACCAGCTGATTATTCGCGACATTCCCTCGGTGATTCCAATCATCGACAACCTCATCCGCAATCTGGACCGCAAGTCGCAGCAGGTGGAAATTGAAGCGCGCGTCGTTTCCGCTTCGCGTTCCTTCGCGATCGACATCGGCACGCAGTTGGGCTTCGCGGGGACAGCCGCGGGCGGCCGATCAGTCGCAAGTGGAGATTCCGCAGTCGGCGTTAGCAATGTCTCGGGGGGTAACCCGCTTCCCCCAGTTACGGCCGCAGGGACCACCAGCCTCCCGTTGAACACCAATCTTGGAGCTGGTGCTCCGACCAGCGGCCTGTTCCTGGGGAACCGTTCAGCGAACTTTGCGATCGACTTCTTCATTACGGCGTCGGAAGCCAAGGGCGTCGGCAAGTTGCTTTCAAAGCCCAAGGTCATCACCCAGAACAACGAGAAGGCGACCGTCAAGCAAGGTACTAAGATCCCGATTCAGACGACCATCAACAACACTATCTCGGTTCAGTTCATTGACGCGGTGTTGAAGCTGGAAGTCACTCCGCAAATCACTGCCGAAGGCACCATTTTCATGGACGTCCTCGTGGAGAATACGCAGATCGATACCGGTATCCCGCGGGTTTCGGGAATCCCGGCTCTCGATACCGAATCAGCGGAGACCAAGGTGACCGTTGCCGATGGTGGCACGGTGGTAATCGGCGGCATCATCATCTCCTCACAGCGTACCGACATCCAACAGGTTCCTCTGGTGGGCAGCTTGCCGATCATTGGGCACCTGTTTAAGCGCACCAGCGTGACCACACAGTCGCAGGAACTGATGTTCTTCCTGACTCCGCGGATCATTCCGGGATAATTTAGGGAATATACTTTCAACTTAGGACGGAAACGAGGAGACTCTGGTCTCCTCGTTTTATTTATGAAGACTGCTTTGAGCCAACGACGCAGAAACCTGGCCGCCAGTTTCTCTGACGTGAAGGTCGACGCGCTGGTAATTACCAGTCCTCCCAACTGGTATTACTTGACCGGTTTCACGGGAGACTCTGGCACCCTGATCGTGTCACGAAAAGGTTCTACTTTCGTCACCGATGGCCGCTTCATGGTGCAAGGCCGGGGGGAAATGACGGGAGTCCGCATCCAGCAGCAGCAGGGTTCCTTGTATGGATCCGTTGGCAACTTCCTGAAAGATTCGCGCTTCCGGCGAGTGGGTTTTGATCCAGCGCAGACTACCGTGGGGCAGCTTAGGAGTCTTCGCCGGGCCGCCGGGCCAAGAGTGCGCTGGATCGCGACCGCAGGCGCGGTGGAGAGCCTGAGAATGTGCAAGGACGCAGCAGAACTGGCCCAGATGCGGCGGGCGGCCATCCTGGCGAGCGATGTGGTGCAATCCGCCATTGGCCTGCTGAAACCCGGGATCCGGGAATTTGAGGTGGCGGCGGAGATCGAATATCAAATGAAGAAGCGGGGGGCGTCGGGTCCCGCGTTTGAAACGATCGTGGCTTTTGGAGAGCGGGCCGCCCTCCCGCATGCCCGGCCCACGGCCAAGCGACTGAGGAAAAATGAGTTGGTGGTGCTGGACCTGGGTGCTATACTCGGCCACTATTGCAGCGACATTACCCGCACCGTCTACGTGGGGCGGGCTCCAAAACGCATACGGACTTGGTATCAGGCTGTTTTGGAGGCCCAGGGGGCCGCGATCGCGGCGGCAACGAGCGGAGCGGTTTGCACGGATGTGGATGGAGCGGCGAGGCAAGTCCTGGCCAAGTATCGCCTGGACGACCTCTTTGTCCACAGCACGGGCCATGGGCTTGGCTTGGAGGTCCACGAGGATCCCAGGGTGGCCAAGGGGCAGAAGAGGCGCCTCGAGCCGGGAAACGTGATTACCATTGAACCTGGCGTGTACTCGGCGGGAATCGGGGGGATCCGCATCGAAGACGATGTTGCCATTCACGCCGATCGCACGGAAGTACTGACCCGCGCACCGCGGGATCTCATTGAGATCTAGAGCAGGCATGAAACGCAAAAAACCCAGCAAATCCAGTCCGTCTTTTGACAGTCCTGAAATTCAGCAGATTGAACAGCTCCTCCAGTTCATGACCGAACATAATTTGGAGGAGTTTGAGTATTCGCGCGGCGACCTGCGGATACGGCTGCGCAAGCCTTCAGCGGGCGTAATGGTATCCGCCCCGCGGATGATCGCCGCGCCGGAGATTATCGTTCCCGGATCCGTGGAGACTTCCCTACCATCCTCCGGTGGCGGCCAGGGACCTGCTTCCGAGGCACGATCCACCGAAGATCTGCACTTGGTCAAATCCCCGATCGTTGGCACGTATTACGAGTCTCCCAGCCCCGGCACCGAAGCTTTCGTGAAGGTAGGCAGTCATGTGGAGAGCGGAAAAATTCTTTGCATCGTGGAAGCGATGAAGCTGATGAACGAGATCGAATCCGACGTGACCGGCGAGGTCGTCCGGATCTTCGTCGAAAACGGGCAGCCGGTCGAGTACGGTCAGCCGCTCTTCGGCATCCGTCCGAGCCGGAAGAAATAGCCGGCGCCCCAGACCATGTTCCAGAAAATCCTAGTAGCCAATCGCGGGGAGATCGCCCTGCGGGTCATCTGCGCCTGCAAGGAACTGGGGATTTCCACGGTGGCCGTCTACTCCGAGGCAGACCGCAACTCCCTCCATGTCCGGTTTGCGGACGAAGCTGTGTGCATCGGCCCGCCCCGGAGCAGCGAGAGCTACCTGAACATCCCCCAGGTGATTAGCGCCGCTGAAATCACAAACGTGGATGCGATCCATCCCGGATACGGGTTTCTCTCCGAAAACGCCAATTTTGCCAAAGTTTGTGAAGCCTCGGAAATCACCTTCATCGGTCCGCGGCCGGAAATCATCGAGATGATGGGGGAGAAGGACCGTGCGCGGCGGGAGGTGCAAACCGCCGGTCTGCCCACCATTCCGGGGAGTGACGGCGTCATCGAAGGGGAAGAGCAGCTCGCGAAAGAAGCGGCACGCATCGGGTATCCGCTGATTATCAAGGCCTCGGCCGGGGGAGGCGGGCGCGGAATGCGCATGGTCCGCAAACAGGAAGAACTGCTGGCCGCGTATCAGGCGGCTCGCAGCGAAGCGCAACAAGCTTTTGGCACGCCAGACGTCTACGCGGAAAAATTTCTCGAACATCCCCGCCACATCGAGTATCAGGTGCTGGGCGACCAGCACGGGAAAGTGATCCACCTTGGCGAACGCGAATGCAGCATCCAGCGGCGCCATCAGAAATTGGTGGAGGAATCCCCCTCACCGGCGATGGACCCGAAACTGCGGAAGGATCTCGGCGCCAAAGTGGTGAAGGCGCTGGAAAAAATTGGCTACACCAACGCTGGGACCGTGGAGTTTCTGATGGACCAGGACGGCGCGCTGTACTTTATCGAAATGAACACCCGCATCCAGGTCGAGCATCCGGTGACGGAACTCGTTACTGGAGTGGACTTGATCAAGGCGCAGATTCGCATTGCCGCCGGCGAAAAGATGGAAGATGCCACCGGCGCGATTATTCCATCCGGGCACGCCATTGAGTGCCGTATCAATGCCGAGGATCCCGAGACTTTTGTGCCGTCGGCAGGGCGCATCACGACGTTCCAGGCGCCGGGAGGCACGGGTGTGAGGGTGGATTCCGCTGCTTATGCCGACGCCGTCATTCCTCCTTATTATGATTCGATGATTGCCAAGCTGATCGTCAAGGGACGCGACCGCACTGAAGCCATTGGCCGCATGAAGCGGGCGCTCGAAATGTTCGTCATCGAGGGCATCAAGACATCGATTCCGCTGCATCGCCGGATTCTGGCCGATCCTGATTTTGCCGCCGGGAAGTTCGATACCCACTTCATCGAGAGATTGCTTGGGACGAACGGAAAATAAACGGTGAAGCGCCTTGTTCTACCTCGGCTGTATGTGATATTAGACGCAGCATTGCTTACCATTTCCGAAACAGAGTGCGCTGAAAAACTTGCGGCTGCCGGTGTCCGGCTGCTTCAGTACCGGAATAAGCGGGCGTCTGCGCGTGAACTCTTCGAATCGTCGAAACGGCTCTCTGCTTTGCTGATGCCACAGGGTGTGACTTTTGTTGTGAATGACCGCGCCGATGTGGCGTTGGCCGCGGAAGCCAGCGGCGTTCATGTCGGGCAAGAAGACTTGGGCGCGGAGGCCGCGCGATCCGTAATCGGGGATGGAAAACTGCTCGGCGTTTCGACGCATAACTTGGAGCAGTTCAAGCAAGCGGCTGCCACGTCCGCTGACTATGTCGCGGTCGGCCCGGTGTTCTCGACGTCCACGAAGGCCAACCCGGATCCTGTTGTGGGAATCGAACTGATTCGCCAGGTTCGTTCGCTGACGGACAAGCCTATAGTGGCGATTGGCGGGATCACCTTGGAGCGCGCAGCTGAAGTGATTCAAGCTGGCGCCGATTCCGTCGCGGTCATCAGTCACATTCTCCTCGCGCCCGATGCGGGGAAGAGAGCACGACAGTACGTGGAACTTCTGGAAGCTGCAAACCATGCCGCTGCGGTCTGAGGCAACACTGAATGGCTGACAACGCGAACGCCACGCCACTAGCCAACACCAAGAGCGAGCCAGGTTTTGTGCGCGCCATCGGATTGTTCGACGGCACGATGATGGTTGTCGGTTCGATGATTGGCTCGGGCATCTTCATTGTGGCCGCGGACATCTCGCGCCAGACCGGATCCGCTGGCGGCCTCCTGCTCACCTGGATTCTCACGGGCCTGCTGACGATTTCTGCCGCGCTTTCTTATGGCGAGCTGGCCGCGTTGTTTCCGCGTGCGGGCGGTCAGTACATCTATTTGCGGGAGGCTTACTCGCCGCTGTGGGGTTTCTTGTATGGCTGGACCCTTTTCCTGGTGATTCAGACGGGCACCATTGCTGCCGTGGCCGTGGGTTTTGCCCGCTATCTCGGTGTTTTGTTCCCGTCGATTTCCCCGACGGCATGGATTGTGCATCCCATTGCGCTGGGATCGAAGTTTGCCATCAGCCTTTCGGTGCAGCAATTCGTGGGCGTGTTGATGATCCTATTCCTGACGTTCATCAATACCTTGGGTGTGCAGCTCGGGAAACTGATCCAAAACGTGTTTACCAGCGCCAAGACGCTCTCTCTTGTGGGATTGATTTTCCTTGGTATTTTTGTGGGGCGGAATGCCGGCGCCATCACCGAAAATTTCAGCCACTTCTGGGCGATTCGTAATGCGCAGCCGATTGAGCCGGGGGCGAACTTTCTGAGAAGTTTTGTGCCGACGATCACCGCCGCGAGCGGAGCTTTTGGATTGTTTGTGGCATTAGGAGTGGCGCAAGTTGGTTCCTTGTTTTCTGCGGACGCCTGGAACAATATCGGTTTCACAGCCGGGGAAGTTAAAAATCCGAAGCGCGACGTGGCACTCTCGATGGCTTTCGGAACGATCATCGTCACCGCGCTGTATTGCCTCGCGAATCTGGCTTATCTTTTCACGCTCCCGCTGGTGCAAATTCAAACCGCGCCCGATGACCGCGTTGCCAGCGCGGCTTTAAACGCTATCTTCGGACCCACCGGCGCGATGATCATGGCCGTAGCAATCATCATCTCCACTTTCGGTTGCAATAACGGGTTGATTCTCGCCGGCGCTCGCGTCTCTTACGCCATGGCTAAGGATGGACTCTTCTTCCGCGCGACGGGCAGCTTGAACAAGAAGGGTGTCCCCGGCACAGCGCTGGTTTATCAGGGAATTTGGATCATCATCCTGATTCTTTTGCGGCGGAGACGCGTAGACGCGGCCGGCGCGGTGACTTACGGAAACCTGTACAGCGACTTGCTAAATTATGTTGTATTTGCCGCGTTGCTCTTCTACGTGCTGACAATCATTGGGATCTTTGTCTTGCGGATTAAGCGGCCTGATGCCGAGCGGCCGTATCGGGCCTTTGGTTATCCTTTTGTTCCATTGCTCTACGTGTTCGCCGCGGTCGCGATCATGGTGGTGCTACTGCTCTATCAGACGCTGACAGCAGGCACGGGATTAGGGCTTGTGGTGATCGGGTTGCCGGTCTACTGGTTCTGGGCATGGTGGTCTAGGCGCGCCACGGCAGGTGCACGCACCGAATAGGTAAATTTTCTTGTAGGGACGCAGCATGTTGCGCCCCTACAATGCTTTAAGTCCAAATTGGCAGTCCGCTAAGACATCGGGGCCGACCCCCAAAGGAGGAGTTGCATGGGCAACCCCTTGTTCGCAAGAAAGCCGATGAGCATGCTGCTCGCGGAATCAGAGGAGGCGGGCGCGCACAGCCTGAAACGCACGCTTGGCCCGGTCCAATTGACCGCGCTGGGCGTGGGGGCGGTCATCGGTGCGGGGATATTCGTGTTTTCAGGATTGGGTGCCCACTATGCCGGGCCAGGCCTGATGCTCTCGTTCGTGCTTTCCGGACTGGGCTGCGCGTTCGCGGCGCTGTGCTACGCGGAATTTGCCGCCATGATTCCGCTCGCGGGGAGCGCTTATACCTACGCCTACGCCACTCTCGGAGAACTCTTCGCTTGGATCATCGGCTGGGACCTCACGCTGGAGTACGCCATGGGGGCGAGCACGGTGTCCTCCGGCTGGTCCAACCACTTCATCGAGCTGCTTAATATATTCAAGATCAAGATGCCGCTGTGGCTTGCGTACGACCACTGGACCGGGCTGGGCACGGCTACAAAAATCATCGCCCGACAAATGGCGCAAGCGTCGGATGCGACGCTGCAGCCGGGCACGCAGGCGTTTCTCGATAAGGTCGACGCCATCATCGCAGGGCACTCTCCGGAACTGGTGCAGCGGGCGCATGATTTGCTGAATGCGCCAAAGATTTTTGGGGTCGAGGTCGGGTTCAACCTTCCGGCATTTGTGATCGCGCTAGTCATAACGGCCATACTCGTAATCGGCATCAAAGAAAGCGCCCGCTTCAATGGCGCCATCGTGGCTATCAAGGTCGCGGTGGTGCTCTTCGTCATCGGATTGGGAATCCGTTACGTCGATTTTGCCAATTGGGGCCACGATTGGCACACCTTTGCGCCCATGGGATTTGCCGGGGTGGGAGCAGGAGCGGCGTACGTCTTTTTTGCATATATCGGATTTGATGCCGTTTCCACGACCGCGCAGGAAGCGAAGAATCCGCAACGCGACTTGCCCATCGGAATCATAGCTTCCCTGTTGATCTGCACAATTCTCTACATCTCGGTCGCCGGGGTGCTCACCGGCATGGTGCGGTGGCAGGACGTGAACATCGAGGCCCCCATTGCGCGTGCGTTCCTGGACCGTGGTTTGGCGACGGCCTCGCATATCGTTACGCTGGGAGCGCTGGCCGGACTGACGAGCGTGATGTTGGTCATGCTTCTCGGCCAGACCCGCGTGCTTTATTCGATGGCCAACGACGGCCTGCTGCCGAGGAAGTTCTTCGCGGCAATCCACCCGAAATTCCGCACACCGTATAAGAACACCATGCTTGTTGGTTTGCTGGCCGCGATCGTGGGCAGCGTCACTCCCATCGACGACATCGGAAAAATGGTCAACATTGGCACGCTGTTGGCTTTCGTGATTGTTTGCATTGCCGTCATGATTCTGCGCAACACCAATCCCGATCAAGCGCGTCCCTTCCGTACGCCATGGGTGCCGGTCGTACCGATTCTCGGGATTCTGTTCAACGGCTACATGATGTACAAGCTCGGCTGGGTCAATTGGGCTCGCCTGATTGTGTGGTTGATCATCGGCCTGGTGATTTATTTCACCTACAGCCGTTACCACAGCCGCGTCAGCAACCCGCAGCAGCAGCAACAGTAAGACTTCCTTTTGACAGACCGAGCGGGAATGGCGCCCGGCCTGCCTTTCGCTTCTCAAACGCTTGCCCTGCATTCGCTGCACCGATTCAGGTAAAGTAGTGTTTCTACTGACGGGACGATGACATCCTTCCGCGCCAGCCTCAAAGAAGTGTGGAGCCGCCTCACGTGGCCCGACCTAGTATCCACTGGAGTGGTAGCCGGTGGATTGCTGGCCTCCATCTTTGCATTCAATGGCGGTTTTTTTAGCTTCCTAAAATATCTCGCGGTTCTTGCCGGAATTTATCTGCTGTTCCGCTTCATCGGCTGGTGGAGAAGCCGCCTGTTATGGAGCCTGCGAAATCGCCTGATTGTTGCCTATCTGTTTATCGCGGCGGTCCCCATTCTGTCGATCGTGACGCTGGCGGTGCTGGCGGCGCGCATTCTCTATTCCCAGTTGGGCGCCTACCTGCTGTACGAAGATATCCACCAGCGCATCGAAATGCTCGCGGATATTTCGGAGCACATCGCCGTCGCGCATCAAACGCTCCCACTGAGCATCACCGACGCTGACTCGGAGCGTGTCCTGGCGGCCCAATCTCATGCGGTGCACGACCGCGAACTCCCCGGCTTGAGTATCGGTTTTTCGAACGACCAGACCCTCGCGCGAAAGGTGATTCCAGCGGGAAAGAAGTCCTTTGCCGGATTGTTGCAGGAGGGCGAAACGCTCGCCATCGCAAGCCTGCGAATCATTCCGGATCGCAAAGGAGAGCGCATCGTTACGCTTCGGGTGCCTGTGACCCCGGATTTCTTGAGCACTGTGGCGCCCGATCTCGGCGGCATTCAGCTAAATCTCATGGAGCGCTTCATGGGAGGCGCGCAGACCGGGCTCAAATACAGGTCAGGTGACTCGGAGTATGTCGTGGCTCGCCCGATCGTCGCGCGCAACCGAACCTTGCAAGAAGCAATGTTCTGGATCGACAGCCAAGTAGACGTAGTGTCGAGGCTGGACTCGGTCTACGTCGGTCACGATGGCCACGTGGAACCCGTCCGCCCGGTTTTTGCCGCTTCCAATGCGCGTCCCTCGCGATTGAATGGGAGGATTTTCACGTCGCTCGGAGAATTGCGTGACTCCTATCTAGTCTTTTTCATACTAGTGGGAATTGTTTTCGTGCTCGTGGAAGCGGCCGCGTTTGCCACTGGAATTGTTCTGACGCGCAGGATTACCCGGGCTGTCGCCGATCTCTATCGTGGCACCCAATACGTGCAAGCCATGGATTTTTCTCATCGCGTGCAAATCGAACGCCGCGACCAACTGGGCGAATTAGGCGAGTCCTTTAATCGCATGACCGGTTCGATCAGCCAGCTCATTGAAGAGGAAAACAAGCGCCGCCGTCTGGAGAACGAAATCTCCATCGCTCGCGAAGTGCAAAATCAGCTTTTTCCAAGCACCTTGCCGTCCGTGCCTGGCGTCGAAATCGAAGCCATCTGCAAGGCGGCGCGCTCCGTCAGCGGCGATTACTATGACTTCATTCAGCTCAGCCCGACGCACATCGCCATCGCCATCGCGGATATTTCGGGGAAGGGAATTTCGGCGGCGCTGCTGATGGCCAGCCTGCAGGCAGCGCTGCGCAGCCAGCTTCTCGTGGAAGGCAGCGAGCGCCTGAGCATGATCGAGCTGGTGTCCCGGCTAAACAAGCATCTGGTGCGCAACACGGGTGACGACCGCTTCGCGACGTTCTTTATCGCCGTGTACGACAGCGCTACGCGAACCCTCCGTTACACCAATGCAGGCCACCTGCCCGCATTTCTAATTTGCAAAGATGGCGCGCAACAATTGGACAAAGGCGGCATGGTGCTCGGCGTCCTGGAAGATTACGCCTATGAGGAAGGCTCGATCACCGTAGCGCCGGACTCGCTTTTAATCGGATACAGTGATGGCCTCATCGAACCAGAAAACGTCTACGGTGAAGAATTTGGAATACGCCGTCTGCAAGAAGCCGCCGTCCACGTGCAGGGCGCCGCCCCCCTGATGGTCGCAGAATCGCTCATGGCCGCGGCCGAGGAGTGGGCCGGGACCCCCGAACAAGCTGATGACATGACGGTAATCGTCGCGCGGCTTCGGTAGTACCTCCGCTGCGGCTAAGCTATACTAAAATTCTTTTCAAGAGATTTTGCCGGGGAGATGAATGTCGCTTCGTAGTCGCGTGGCGCTGGTAACGGGGGGCAGCCGGGGCATTGGGCGCGGGCTGGCGTTGAAGCTGGCGCAGGATGGCGCGCGCATAGCCATTGCCTATCGCTCTAATAAAGCTGCCGCGCAACAGACGCTACGCCAATTGCAAGCCAGCGGAGTGGATTGCGTTGCCGTGGAAACGGACATTACCGATGCGGGACGCTGCGACCAGTTGGTCAAGACCGTCGTCGATCGCTTCGGACGCCTCGACGTCATCGTCAACAATGTGGGCGATTTTCGCTGGGGCACCTTGGGGGAATCTTTGCTGCCGGATTGGCAGGGCATCTTTACTTCGAATCTTTACACGGTCTTGTACATGTGCCGCGCGGCGTTGCCGCACATGCGCAAAGCGCGTTGGGGCCGCATTATCAATATGGGGGCCGTTGGCGCCGAACGCGCGTTCGGCCAAGCGAAAATTTCAGCTTACGCTGCGGCAAAGGCCGCGGTAGTTGCCTTGTCTCGCTCCCTGGCGCTCGAAGAAGCCAAGAATGGCATCACCGTCAACGTCGTGAACCCTTCGAGCATCGATGAGAACGAACTTACTTTGGAAGAAGCCCGCAAGATTCGCGACGCGCGTTTCCCCATCGGGCGTCCACCGACAGTGGAAGACGTTGCCGCCGCGGCAGCCTTTTTCGCTTCGGAAGAAGCTGAGTATGTCACCGGGCAGGTCGTCAATGTCAGCGGCGGATGGATGCTGTGATCTCGCCTTGAACCTCCCATGAAAGCCCTCACCGCCGCCGAAATGCGCGAAGTCGACCGCCTCACTAGCGAGCGCCACGGCATCCCCAGCCTGCAACTGATGGAAGCCGCCGGTAGAAAGGTCGCAGATGCGGTTTGGCGATTCGTTGCGGGACGCGACAACATCCGTATTTCCGTGCTGTGCGGAAAGGGGAACAACGGAGGCGACGGATTTGTCGCTGCGCGGTACCTGAAAGAGGCTGGCCACACTCCGCGCGTTCTGTTGTTTGGCCAGTCGGAGGAAGTTCGCGGGGATGCGGCAACAAATCTCGCTCGTTGGCGCGACGCCGGAGACCCCATCGAATCTATCATCAGCGAACAGGATTGGGGTGGAGCGTGGATCGGCGTAAGCTCCTCAACGGTTATCGTTGACTCCTTATTGGGAACAGGGCTGCGCGGCCCAGCCAGCGGCGTCATGGCCCGCGCAATCACGGACATCAACCTTCTGTCACGCAATGCTACTGCGCCTCGGCCAGCCCTGATTCTTTCAGTGGATACTCCTTCCGGTCTTCCCTCCGATGGCGAGGCGGCCGAAGGCCCCTTTCTGTTCACTCATCACACGGTTAGTTTCACCGCGCCCAAGCTTGGCCAACTAGTTTCGCCCAACGCGGCGGCGTGTGGTGTCTTGGAAGTCGTTTCCATTGGCTCGCCGCCAAATTTGGTCGAAGAACTCGGAAACAGTAACTTCCGCTGGGCTGCTCCGGACGAATTTGCATCGCTCCCGCTGGTCCGCGCAGCCGATTCTCACAAGGGAACCTACGGCCACGTGTTGCTTCTCGCCGGTTCGGTGGGAAAAGGCGGCGCGGCCATCCTTGCCGGACGCGCGGCCTTGCGAGCGGGCGCAGGACTGGTCACGATTGCCGCTCCAGAGCCGGTGCAGCCCATCATTGCCTCTGGTCAGTCGGAATACATGACCGAACCGCTGAAGGCCACGAAATCCGGCGCGCTCTCTTTGCGAAGCTTGTTGGATGGCACTTTTGGCGAATTGGAAGAGGGAAAGAGCGTGCTCGCCATCGGCCCTGGTCTTGGCACCCATCGCCAGACTCAGGAATTCATTCGCACGATCGTTACGCAAACCGAACTGCCGGTCGTGCTCGACGCGGATGGCTTAAACTCCTTTGTTGGCGACGCGGACAGCCTCCGCAAACGAAAAACAAAGTTTCTGGCCATCACTCCGCATCCTGGCGAAATGGCACGACTGCTCGGGGCAAACAACTCCGCGGTGCAGGGCAATCGCGTCGCCGCCGCTTTGGATTCTGCCAAGAAGTGGAACGCTCATGTCATCCTCAAGGGTTTCCATACCCTGATCGCCTCTCCCGAGGGCAAGCTCTTTGTAAACTCGACTGGGAATCCAGGCCTCGCCAAGGGTGGTTCCGGTGATGTGCTCACAGGAATACTTGCCGCGCTCACCTCGCAATTCGGCACTACAGACTGGGCTCGCGTTCTCACCCTGGGAGTCTATCTTCACGGGATTGCCGCGGATCTGTTGGCCGCGGAAGGAGATGACGACATTTCGGGGATGCTGGCCACGGAAGTCGCTGGTGCGGTCTCTTGGGCCCGCGAGTACCTGCTGAGGGAGATTCGCTTCGGTGGCTGAAGAGTTCATCACCCATTCCGCCGAGGAAACCATCAACTGGGGCAGGGAATTCTCCAAGCGCCTCCAGCCCCCTGTGCTGGTCCTCCTCACCGGTGACCTCGGTACTGGAAAGACAACCTTAACCAAAGGCATCGTTTCCGGCCTGGGCGCCGCCCACGAAGACGATGTCACCAGCCCTACCTTCACCCTCGTCCATGTCTATGGCAAGCCCGCCAAGGTCTACCACGCCGATCTATACCGCATCGAGAGTTTCCACGATTTTGAGACCCTCGGAATGGAGGATATGTTCTCCACTCCCTCCGTGGCCATCCTCGAGTGGTCCGAGCGCTTCCCCCTGCAGTCACCTTGGCCACAGGTCCGTCTTCGCCTCGAGCATCAGGGAGGCGACACCCGCCGTATCACTGTCCTTTAGGCCTGGGAAATCCATTCCGAACCTGTCCTTACTCTCTGGTTACGCAAACTTCCGCACCTATTGCCCCTCCCCCCTGCGGCTGCTAACGTAAAAATAGCCGTTTCTGGCTATGTAGATGCCCAACGAACTTCTAATACCCAGCGCCGCCGAAGAGGCCCGGACCGAACTCAAGAGCTACAACGTCACCCTTCCCATGGGGTCGCTGGCGATTGGGGTGGATAACATCCATCACGACGTTTTCTTAAGCCCCAAGTTCGTACAATCCGCCCGCGAGTATCTTTTTGACGTCATTCGCCAGTACACCAGCAGCACCTATTTGCAGGGAATCGAGTTGCGCGCCACGCGTGGGCCGGATAGCGCCGCTTTCCGCAAGCTGCTCTCCGAGATGCTGCAAAGTGCAGTGACCCAGGCCAAGTATCACAAAAACATAGAGATCGATGTGCTCTTCCGGCTGGGTTTGCTGAAATTTCTCACCTTCGAAATCGGCAATCAATTTGCCAACCTGATTCTCGAGGGCAAGGAATGGATCCGCAAACGCGGCGAACATTTTGAGCGCAGCCAGCAAGCGCACGTCATCAAGGCGCGCTTGTCCGAACTGCAGTCGGCCCGCCGCGGCGTCATCCGCAAGGTGGGACAGCAAGTGGCGCAGATTGTCGCCGATGTGGAAGATGTCGTCATCGTCAAAGCTCGCCGGGCACTGTTTGGCGAAGATTTCGCCACCTACTACGAACTATGCAAGAACCGGCTGATTTTCCTGGATGGTGGCAAGGACGACGTTTTCTTTCTCGAACACTACGTCCTGTTAGGCAACTATGGTCGCGATCCCGACCGTTTTGAGGCTATGGACACGCTCTTCCAGGAACTCATCCGCGAAGGCGGCGTGACCCTCGGGCGTGACCCCGCGCATACGGAAGCCATCCAGTCGCATACCGAGCTCCTGGAGACCGTGCAGACGATTCGGGCGGATATCGCTGTTCTTGAGGAACAACGGGAAGCCACCCGCAAGCGTCTCGACCGCGGCGATAGTTTCCTTACGAAATTTCTAAGTGCGGGTGATCCCGCCGATCTAAAGGCTTCTTTGAATGACCTCGAGCAACGGCTCAAACACCAGGAATGCAAGTTGGAGGAAATGGGGCCGCAGATTGATGGGGCCCGCCAGAAACTCGATTTCTTCGTTAAAGATCATGCGGGGAGACTCGGTGAATATCTAAACGAACCGGAAAACGCGAAACGTCTCTTCGATGCCAGTTCCGCCAGCGAGGAGGAAGCTCCGAACCGTGCGCGCTTGCTCGCGCAGCTCCTTGACCGGCTCGAACAATATGAAATTCTCTATCACGTTCTGGCCAGCTATGAAATCCGGCCCATCGCTTCCGATTACTGCCCGCCCGTGCACTTACAGCAGCTCCGCAAGGCGCTCGTTTCCAAAGAGGAGATGAAGCAAGTCGAGCAGGTCATCAAGCAGGTTCCCGCAAAGAAATTGTCTCTCAAGGCTATCGAGGAGCTCTCGAAAAAAATACACCGCTATTCCCGCGAGGAAATGCAGGCCATGATACTGAAGTTCGCCAGCGACTTCCTGCGTTTGCGGAGGGATTTGCGTGACGCGGACCATCTAACTGCTTGCATGGAGCGTGTCAACCTGGTCACCACCGAAAGAGCGCGAGAACTCTCCCGCTTGAACAACCGGCTGTACGAATGCGTTCTGCCGGAGGAAGCCCGGCCGGAGCAGGACAACGTCATTTCCCACGTGATCATCAAGTCCGACGTGCGCGGTTCTACGCGCATGACCCAGGATTTGCTCTCGCGCGGCTTAAGCCCCGCTTCGCACTTCAGCTTGAATTTGCATGAGCCCGTCAAAAAGCTGCTGGACCGCTATTCCGCAAAAAAAGTCTTCATCGAAGGCGACGCCATCATTCTGGCTATTTTCGAGACGGAATCCACGGTAGCCTACGCGCGGCCCGTGGCCAAGGCGTGCATCCTTTCCCGCCAGATTCTTTCCGTCTGCAACTCTTATAATGAGAGTGCCTCCTCCAGTGATCTGCCGGCTCTCGAACTTGGCCTCGGCGTCGCTTTTCAAGGCTCCGCGCCAACCTATTGGACCGACGGCGATTCGCGCATCATGATCTCGAAAGCTTTGAATCTCTCCGACCGTCTTTCCGGTTGCGCCAAATTGGCTAAGCGCATGCTCACGGGGCAAAAAACTCACTTTTCCGTTTTTCAATTCCTGAACACCATGGAAGGCGCTTCTGCGGAAGAGTTGGATGAATTCCTGGTCCGCTACAATCACAACGGCATCGAACTCAATGATGAGGGTTTTCAAAAACTCTCCGAAGAAATTTCGCTGGAGTCCATCGATACCAGGCTCGATATGCCCTGGGGAAAACAAAGCGTCACCCTTTATTACGGCGAAGTGCCACTCGGCGAGTCCGTGGAACTGCTCGTTCTGCGCAAAGGTTTCGCACGCCAACTGCTTCCGGACGGCAAAATCGGCGGGCCAACGACCCATCCCTATTACGAGGTCTGCACCAGCCCTGCACTCTACGACCTCGTCGCCGCCCTGATTCGCACCCAGCAAGCCGCTCTCGCCTCCCAGCGCGCTTGATTATTCATCGCAGCAAACTCACCCTTTCTGACCCATGAAAAGTGTGTATGGCACCTCTAAGCGGCTCGAAATTTCTACCAGTAACGAGTCACAAGTCGCGCTTCACTCCTCCCACGCTATACTGTTTCTGGAGGCGAAAAGAGTCCGGTGACTTTCCCGGCCTTCAAAGCCGGTGATTCGGTCCTTCGCGGGTCGAATGGTGGGTTCGACTCCCACACGCTTCCGCCACATCTTGTTTCTTCTGAAACACTTGGCCTCTGTGCGAGGGAACCTAATGGACCGCCTCCGCAGGTTGTTCCGCGGCTGAGTTAACCGGGGATTTATCTCCGAGGGTGTAACATTTCTCTAGCATGGAAACGTCTAATGGCAGGCGTGCCCTACAGGTGTGCATGGCCCGGCATGGTTTCGAGGAACCAACTTTTAGGATGCCGCGTCCAGCCCGGCAGGTGGAGACTTCGAGATGAATATTTGTAAACGGCGCGCACGTCGAAAAATATGGATTACGTCAGCGATCTGCTTGATTCTGACTGGCGTTTGCCCAGTATCTGCGCGGCCCGTGCCAGCTCAAGCTGTAACTCAGCAGCCCGCGCAAACGCCTGCCGCGGCGCGGCCCGTCGGAACTATCAAGTCGATTTCAGGGAATATTATTACTTTGACTCCAGATTCAGGCAGCGACGTGACCATTCAAGTCCAGGACGCCACCAAGTTCGTTCGAATTGCCCCCGGTCAAAAAGACCTGAAAGATGCCACGCCTATTCAGTTGACCGACGTCCAGCCTGGTGACCGCATCCTGGTACGCGGCAAACTTGCCGACGATGGAAAATCCGTCGTGGCCGCGTCGATCATCGCCATGAAGAAGGCGGACATCGCGGATAAGCAGTCTCGCGAGCGCGAAGAGTGGCAGAAGCACGGTACCGGTGGACTGGTGAGTAGCGTAGATACGGCCAGTAACACCATTAGTGTTGCGCTGCCTGCTGTTGGCGAAAAGAAAAACGTCGCAGTCCATCTTTCAAAAGACACCATTCTGCGCCGGTATGCTCCGGATTCCGTCAAGTTTGATGACGCGAAACCAGCTCCAGTCGATCAGATCAAGCCCGGCGACCAGCTCCGCGCTCGCGGCAGTCGTAGCGCCGACGGCACTGAATTCACTGCCGATGAAATCGTCTCCGGCACGTTTCGCAATATCGCCGGAACTATTTCAGCGCTTGACGCTTCCGCGGGCACCATCACCGTCCAGGATTTGGCTTCGAAGAAGTCCATCACCGTGAAAATTACATCCGAATCGCAATTGCGCAAACTTCCTCAGCCCATGGCACAGCGTATTGCTGCGCGTCTGAAGGGCACTCCGCCGGATGCCTCCGCCGCTGCATCGGTCCCCGGCAGCACAACTCCTGCTGCCAACGCAGGATCGGGTCAGGCCCCGAGTACCAACGGTCCACCATCTGGCAACTCAACACCCAGCGGCGCTGGCGGAATGGGCAGGCCCGGCGGCGGCACTGGCGATCTGCAGCAGATGATTAGCCGTATCCCTGCCGCTACCTTGGCGGACTTGCAAAAGGGCGACGCCGTGATGATTGTGGCCACCGAAGGCGGCCCCAATAGCCCGTCCACAGCCATCACCTTGCTTGCAGGAGTTGAGCCCATTCTTGAGGCTTCCCCCAAGAGCAGTGCTTCCACAATTCTTTCGCCATGGAGCCTCAGCACGGGCGGCGGGGAAGCGGCCACACCGTAATGTTGCGCAGTCCTGCATCCAAATATTCTCGTTCTGGAGAGCTGATGAGTTTTCGGCACGCCCGAAGGGCGCGTTTGACTTTGGTTTTTCTTTTTTCGATTTTCCCGTTGGGAAAAAACTTGTTCGCGCAGACTCCCTCCGGTGGGCTGAGCGGCGTGGTTACGGATCCCTCCGGTGCATCTATTGCGAAAGCCTCCATCCGCCTGACCAACGCTAGCGGCGCATCACTGGACGCCACCACCAACCGCGACGGTGTCTACGAATTCAAGGGCTTGCTCCCAGGCACGTATGCCCTGAAGGCCGTCGCCAAGGGCTTCGCTCTCTTCACCCAGGAAGATGTCCAGATCCTCGACGGCCAGATACAAAAGTTGAACATCAGCCTCGTCATTCAGATGGAGGAGGAAAAAGTCGAGGTTTCTGACTCCTCCGCGAAAGTCGATATCGCTCCTACCAACAACGCCGGCATGGTAGTCATGCAAGGCAAGGATCTCGAAGCACTCTCCGATGATCCGGATGAGCTGCAATCCGAGCTTCAAACGCTCGCTGGCCCCTCGGCGGGCCCCAACGGCGGCCAGATCTACATTGACGGCTTTACAGGCGGCACGCTTCCACCCAAGGCGTCGATTCGTGAAATTCGCATCAATCAAAATCCCTTTTCCGCCGAATACGACAGGTTGGGCTACGGTCGTGTCGAAATCCTGACCAAACCCGGCACGGATCAATTTCACGGGCAGCTCTCCTTGATGGGAAATACAGCGGGTTTCAATTCGCGCAACCCATTCGAAAGCATTCCTGCCGGGACCTCGCCGCCGGGATATCATTCCACGCAATTCAGCGGCAACGTTGGTGGTCCGCTGGTCAGCAAGAAAGTGTCGCTCTTTTTCAGCATGGAACGGCGCAATATTGACGAACTTTCCGTTGTCAGCGCCCAGATCGTTGACCCAACGACCTTCGGAATCGTGCCATTTAGTGACGCGGTGAACAATCCCCGCGTGCGCACCGAACTCAGCCCCCGCATCGACTATCAGCTCAGCACCAACAATACCCTGACCGCGCGTTACCAGTTTGAGCGGGAGAATGAAACCAACAACGGCATTGGGCAATTCAACCTGCCGTCGCTCGCCTTCAATCAACTCAATACCGAGCACCAATTCCAGCTCAGTGACACGCAGATTGTGAATGCCAAGACCATCAATGAGACGCGTTTCAGGATTGTCCGCGAGACTAGTGACCAGACCCCCCAGAGCACTAGTCCATCAGTTTTCGTCCAGGGTGCTTTCAATGGCGGCGGAAACGGCGCAGGAATCACCAACGACACCCTTACTCGTTACGAATTTCAAAATTACACCTCGATGACTCATGGGAAGCATATCCTCAAATTTGGCGTGAGGCTCCGCGTCACCAGGGATGTCAATGAGTCCATGTCCAACTTCAATGGCTCATTCAGTTTCGGTTCGCGCGCCGATCCTACCGCTTCTGGTTGCGGGGTAGCAAACCCGCCTCCGTCTTGCCCGCAGATTTCTGGCCTGAATGCCTATCTCATAACCCTTCAGTACTTGGCCGCTGGAAACACCCAGGCAAATCTTCAAAACGCCATCGCCCACGGAGGAGGGGCTACCAACTACTCCGTCATTTCCGGCAGCGCATTGGCCAGCGTGACCTATTTCGATGCCGGGCCGTACTTCCAAGACGACTGGAGACTCCGTCCAAACGTCACTCTAAGTTACGGTTTTCGTTTCGAAACCCAGAATAATTTTGCCGACCACGCCGATTTTGCCCCGCGGCTCGGTCTCGCGTGGGGCATCGGCGGGAATGGCAAAAATCCACCAAAGACCGTGCTGCGCGCTGGGTCCGGCATCTTTTATGACCGCTTTTCCTATGACCTCTTCTTGCAGCAGGAGCGCCTCAACGGCGCCACGCAACAGCAATTTCTCGTCACGAACCCGCAGTTTTATCTCTTCAACACCCCGGCGCCTGCCTCCTTGCCACAGAGCAATCCCACCCTGTATCAGCCCAATCCGAATCTTCGTGCACCCTATACTATTCAGACGGGCATCAGCTTGGAGCGGCAGCTCACCAAATCTGCCAACTTATCCGTGACCTATCTGACCTCGCGCGGCGTCCACCAGTTTTTCACCACCAACCTGAACCCTGCCGATCCCGTCACCGGCTTGAGGCCCAATGGCACGAACCAAAACATTTTCCAATATCAGTCTGAAGGCATCTTCAAACAGAACCAACTCATTGTGAATAGCAGCATTCGAATGGGGACGAAGATTTCGCTTTTCGGCTACTACACTTTCAGCCATGCCAATAGCGATATTTCCGGCCCAGGGGGCTTCCCTTCGAACCCCTTCGAGGTGAGCCAGGATTACGGCCGCGCCTCATTCGATATCCGTCATCGCGTGTTTTTCGGGGGAACCATGGGCTTGCCTTACGCGTTTCGAATCAGCCCGTTTCTCATCGCGCAATCCGGTGTTCCATTCAATATCACCACGGGACAGGATCTCTACCAGGATTCCATCTTCAACACGCGCCCGACGTTCGGCACCTGTGGTGCTACCGGCGTCAAATCCACTCCCTACGGTTGCTTTAATTTGACCACCCAGCCTGGCCTACCCGTTATTCCCATTAACTTTGCGGAAGGCCCTGGGCGCTTCACTCTGAATCTTCGCTTGAGCAAAACTTTCGGCTTCGGCAAGAAGGCGGAGCCAACCAATGCGGGCCCCGGCGGAGCTGGCGCCGGCGGCACTTTTGGACGCGGCCCTGGAGGTCCGGGCGGCGGTCCGCGCGGCGGGGGAGGCGGAGGAGGAGATCGCGGGGGCGGCATGTTTGGCGGCAACCCCTCGAACAATCGCTACAATCTGACTTTAAGTGTGTCGGCGCGAAACATTTTCAATGACGTCAATGTGGCCACTCCGATCGGCAATTTGAGTTCACCGCTGTTCGGCCAGTCCAACGGGCTTGCCCCCGGCCCGTTTTCTTCGTCCACTGCCAATCGGCGCATCGATTTGCAGGTTTCCTTCAATTTCTAATTCCGCTAAACTTCCCGCCTGAGGCCGGGATGAAAAAACGGAAAAAAATCTTGGACAAGGGCACCGAAGCGCGGCGCGCCGCGCGGAATTCCGGCATCGCCCCGGCGGTTACTCGCGTCATTCCCGATAAACGGAAACGGCCTGCAAAACACAAGAAACGATTGATCGAAGTCGAGGTGGAATAGGCATTGTTGAGATTTGGCCGGCCTGCCATCTTTTGGAAATTCCTGTGGCCGGAAAAATGGGAGTTCCGCTCCCACACTCCCAATAGGCCCGACCGGGCCTAATTCTTCGAGCCTCATCCCGGTTTATTGGCCGGTATCACTTCGTCGGGACGGAACAGCGGCGTGAGGGAAATCTTTTTGCGTTCGGAAAGTTCCGCCGCAATTTTCTCCAAGTCCTTCTTGTCGAACCCCATGGAACTCACCTTCACCGTTCCGTCGGTATCGATCAGAAAAATGGTGGGCACGTTGGTCAACCCATACCCATTCGAAACCGCGTAGCCGTCTTCCTCGTCGATCAGAATCGGAAAGGTCGCTCCATACTCCTTCGCGAATTTCGTCGTGGCGCGCGCGTCATCTTGCGAGATTCCGAGAAATGTCACGCCGTCGCCCCCATACCGCTTGTAAAGTCGTTCGAGAAATGGGAACGTGAACTGGCAGACGGGACACGAGATCTTGAAGAACGCCGCCACCACCGGGCCGCGTTCCATTAGGGAGTTGAGCGAATATTCCTTATTGTCGAGAGCTTTGAGTGAAAATCCCGGAGCCGTATTCCCAGCAACGATGTGCGTCATGTGATCCTGTTTTCCCATCCAGCGTGAGAGCCGCCGCAGAATTCCCATCGCTTCAGTGTAGCGCAGGAAAGTGGAGCGCGGCAAAGCGGCGTTGTTGGAATTTACTCGCTGGCGTCTTTGATGTTTTCGCGGGCGCGGCGCAAAGCGTTGGTGGCTTCGGTTTTGGCATTGGCATCGGGTTTCAGCAGATCGATCGACCTATACAGGCCCATGGCCTTGCCGCCTGCCGGACCGGCGCAGGAATCGGCGACCGGCTTGGGTTTCACGCCGGTTACATCCCATTTCAAGCAGGAGAAGTCAATCTGCGAGGTGTGGCTGACGCGAAGGGAGGCGATGCAGTCCGCCAGTTCCTTAAAAGTCGAGCAAACGCCCTGCAAGTCCTTGCCTGGCGACAAGATTCCTTGCACTTGCAACTGATTCGTTAGCCTGGCTTCCAGGTTGCCGTTGGTGGCTAGCTGATCGTTCGCCGATTGGGGACCACGATGGATCAACTTGAGCGGATTGTATTTTTTGGGGTTGTACCAGGGAAGTGACTCTTGGGACGATTTATCTTTCGCCTCCTGGGCAGAGCACCAGAGAGTGCTGGAGAAAAAACACAACGCGGCCGATGCGAGCGCGAGCGAGTAGCGTCTCATGTTCACCTCTCCGAGGGCTGCGAGAACTACTTAATTCATACCTCAAGTTTGGCGGGAATGTCGAGATGCTTCCAGCATCGATTTGGCGGGAGAAACGATTAGTGAATTTGCTTGGTCTTGCGGGACATGTAATCCATGAGGAGATATTGGCCAAGCGTGTAGGGCGTGGTGAAGTACGCTTTGCCGCGGCACATTTCCGTGATTTTCTGCACGAAATGGACTAGCGAATAATCGCTGGCGAGCATGAAGGTGTTGATCATGATCCCGGCCCGCTTGCATTTGTTCACTTCTTCGAGGGTTTGGCTGACGACGAAGGGATCGAGGCCGAACGCGTTTTTGTAGATACGGCCGTCTTCGAGAGTGAGCGCGGACGGCTTTCCGTCCGTGATCATGATGATCTGGCGCATGTCTTTTTTCTGGCGCAGCAAGATCCGCTGGGCCATGCGGAGTCCTTCGCGAGTATTCGTGTAATACGGGCCGACCTGCACGCGGGCGAGTTCGCCGATAGGGACTTCTTCGGCCGAGTCGTGAAAAAGGACCAGGCTCAGGGTGTCGCCAGGATACTGCGTTCGGATGAGATGCGAGAGCGCCATAGCCACGCGCTTGGCGGGAGTGAAGCGGTCTTCGCCGTAGAGAATCATGCTGTGGCTGCAATCCAGAAGGACCACTGTGGCGCAGGAGCTGTGGTATTCGCACTGGTGGACCATCAGGTCGGAATAAGTCATCTCTATGGGAACTTTGGCGCCTTCGCGGCGGACGGCATTAAACAGCGTGGCGCTGATGTCCATGTTGAGGGTGTCGCCGAATTCGTAGGGGCGTGAGACGCCGCCGGACTCGACACCAGTGGACAGGTCGCGCGTATCGTGTCGGCCGAAACTGCTGCGGCCGAGAGAGCCGAGCAAGTCCTGCAGGGTTTTGAATCCCAGAAAATCGATGGTCTTGTCGGTGATTTCAAAGCGCGCCTCGGGCTGGCGTTCGTGCGGCTGGCCGAGCTGGCCGCGCGCGGAAGTCTGCGGTGGGGGCGTGATTTGCGGAGGCTGTTGTGGGTTGATAAAACCTTCGTTGGCGAGGCGTTCGGTGATTTTGTCGAGCAGGTCTTTGATCGCCTGGTTGTTCATGGCGCCGGGTTGCTGCAGCATTTCGCGGAGTTCTTCGCTCATGGCGTCTTCGGGAAGCAAGTCGCCTTCCTGAAGTGCGCGGAGGATCGCCTCGCGCAGGGCTTCCATGGACCGTTCTTGGTCCATCTGGGAGACGCCGTAGAACTGCGATTCAAAGCCGCTTTGGAGAAAGAAATCGCCGAGACGCTTGATGAGTTCCTCCAGGTCGACAGCGTCGGCCGGTTCGCCGGTGTATTTTCCGTACTTAATGAACTTCATTCCGCTCTTCCCCTGCGCCACGTATCAGAAACGAACTCCGCTCTGCGTTCTCTTTCTCTTCAAACTTAAAACCAACAACTTAAAACTTAGAACTAATTGAACTGCCGGCGCGGGGGCCGCGTCGGTCCTTCCCGTGAATCGCGCTGCTCGGGTTGTTTGGGCTTTTCGGCGAAGTAGCCGCGCTCTTCGCTGCGCCCAATGCGGCGATGCGCCCACAAACCTTCAAGGATCATTTCGGCGGCGGCTGCGGCCGGCCCCGCATCCTTGCGATCCTTGACGCCGAGTCTATCGACATGCTCCATCAGGCCTTGGATCTTTGAAAGCTGCTGATAGCGCTCCGCAGTTGTGGCAAGTTCGGGAAGTTTGAGTTCACCGCCCAGCTCGAACCACTGGATGACCGGCTGAAAATTGATGTCGGTGAAATGCTTGCTGAATACGCGGCCGACGGCGGTGCGGATAAGTTCGCGCGCGATGGTATCCGCGCCCTTGAGCTCTCCTTCGTACTCGAGCTCCATTTTTCCCGTGATGGCGGGAAGGGCGGCGTAAACGTCGGCAACCCGTGCAACAACGATTTTTTCGCCGTTGCGGGCGGCGCGCTGCTCGGCGCTGCTGACGAGGCTTTCCAGAGTGGTGATGGGCAGACGCTGGCTGACGCCGGAACGGCGGTCCACGCGCTTGTCTTCGCGGGCTTGAAACGCGATTTCTTCGACGACCTGGCGAAGATATTGCGGAACATCAATTTTCTTGCCCGAGTCGCGGCCGACCCAGGCTTCCTGCGCCGTGATGGTCATTCCTTCTTCGACACTGGCGGGATAGTGGGTGCGAATTTCCGCCCCGATGCGGTCTTTGAGCGGCGTGATGATTTTTCCGCGCGCGGTGTAATCCTCGGGATTGGCGGTGAAAACGAGAAGCACGTCGAGCGGTAGGCGCAGCGGGTAACCCTTAATCTGAATGTCCCCTTCCTGCATGATGTTGAATAGTCCGACCTGGATTTTTCCTGCAAGGTCGGGGAGTTCATTGATGGCGAAGATGCCGCGATTGGCGCGCGGAAGCAGGCCGTAATGGATAGTGAGTTCGTCGGAGAGGTCGCGGCCTCCGCGGGCCGCGCGGATGGGGTCGACGTCGCCGATAATGTCGGCCATGGTGACGTCGGGAGTGGCTAATTTTTCGACGAAGCGGTTCTCGCGTGGCATCCATGAGATGGGAGTGCTGTCGCCTTCGGCGGCGATTTTTTCGCGGCAGGCGCGGCAAATCGGTTTTAGCGGATCGTCGTTGATTTCGCAGCCTGAAACAACAGGCATCTCGGAATCGAGAAGATTGATGAGTCCGCGAAGAATGCGGCTCTTGGCCTGCCCACGCAAACCGAGAAGAATAAAATTGTGGCGCGAGAGCAGGGCATTGACGATTTGCGGGACAACCGTGTCTTCGTAGCCGTGCACGCCGGGAAAAAGCGTCTCGCCTTTTTCGATGGCGCGCAGAAGATTGCGGCGCAGCTCGTTTTTCACCGAGCGAGAAGCGCCGCTGGCATCAAAATCAGGGATGCGCTTTAGCTCGCCGAGCGTGCGCGGTTTCGTATGTGCTGAAGATTGCATCGAGGTGCTTGCCGTCATTTGGTCCCGTTCCGCGAGCCGCGCAAATCGGCTCGCCACAAACTAATTCAAACCGTGTCCGTTGCCGCCGGCGCGCTGGCGCAAGGCTCCCTTATTCTGTAGATGCGGGGCCCACTCGCGCAGGTACGCTACCAGTCGCTCCTGGCGATCGGCTTCCGTTCGTAGCTCAAGGATTTGCTGCTTCCACAATAGGTCCATAGGAAGCGTTGCGGCAACGAGATACGAAAGCTCTTCCGTCAAAGCGCCCTCGAGATTCTTCGGATAGTCATCGAAAATCAGCGTGTGGCATGCCTCGAAAAGCTCGACGAGTTGCCGCTGGACGCGTGGATCGCCGGGATTCTCTCGATCATCAAGGTAGTCCACTTGGCCATGGAGGAGCGGATCTTCCGTGAACAGTTCGACGACGCGGAATGGCGCGCGGCCGGCAGTGAGAATATCCATGCGGCCGTCATCGTAACGCTCCACGACAGCCGTGATTTCCGCGGTGCAGCCGACGCGCGCCAGGCCCTTGGGCAGGGAGAGAAGTATACCGAACTCGGATTTTTCTTCAATACAGGTTTTCACCATTTCGCGGTAACGCGGCTCGAAAATATGCAGAGGAAGCTCCGCGCCGGGAAGGAGAACGACGTTTAACGGAAACAACGGAATGCGTTCAGGCCGCATGGGTCCCAACCCAAATGATAACAGAGAGCGGGACGGCTGGTTATGAAACCTGAGATGTGGGAATATGCACTCGCGAAGGGCGCATCCGGCCGATTTATCTTCCGTTTATCATGGAATAGCGAGAATCGAGCACGGCTTGCGGCAGCAAATCAGCGAGTAAACCTTGGAGCCTTGCGCAAGGGATGCTCCTTATTGCGGGATCAAAGTCCTTTTTTCGAGGCAAGTTTAGCAAGGTGGTGGAATCGGTGAACTATGCAGCTCTATTGCAGTCCGCGCTTGTGGCGCTGCTTCGCAACAAGATGCGCAGCATTCTGACGGTTCTCGGCATAACCATCGGTATTGCTGCGGTGATCTGCGTCGTGGCCATCGGCAAAGCGGGGCAAGCGCGAGTCGAGCAGCAGTTGAATAATTTAGGTGATAATTTTGTATGGATCGAAGCCGGGGGCCGGGCCGTAAATGGCGTACGGACGGGAACACACGACACCAAAACGTTGGTGGTAGCCGATGCCGTGGCCATCAAGAGCCAGATTTCGCTGATCAAGAGCGTTTCGCCAAACGTGGATGATCCGGTGCAGGTTGTCTACGGAAACCAGAATTGGCACACCTCCTACCGAGGCGTTTCGCCCGAATATTTCGAGATTAAGCGCTGGTTTGTTGACCAGGGCGCGTTTTTTTCGCAAGACGATGTGGACCGGGCAGCCGATGTCTGTGTGCTGGGGCGTACCGTGCGCGACCAGCTTTTTGGCGTCGAAGATCCGATTGGCAAGGTCATACGCGTGACGAACCTCCCTTGCAAGGTCGTGGCTACGCTTATTCCCAAGGGGCAATCGCTTTCCGGGCAAGACCAGGACGACACCATCATCATTCCTTACACCATGGCGCAGAAGAAGCTCAAAGGAATCACCTGGCTCGACGACATTTTGTGCTCGGCGACCTCGGCGGATGCGGTGAAAGTTGCCGGGCAAGAGGCCACGGCGGTGCTGCGGGATCGCCACCACTTGCGTCCCGAGGAAGAAGATGACTTCAACATCCGGAATCCGGAGGACATTATTCAAGCGCAGCTGGATGCCAGCCGCACGCTGACCATTCTGCTGATTGCGATCGCTTCGATCTCGCTGCTGGTTGGCGGTATCGGCATCATGAATGTGATGCTCGTTTCAGTAACGGAGCGGACGCGCGAAATCGGCGTGCGAGTCGCCGTTGGTGCAACGGAAGAAGCCATCCAACTGCAATTTCTCGGAGAATCGATCATGTTGAGCCTGGTTGGCGGCGCGGCGGGAGTGCTCTTCGGCGTTTTTGGGTCTTACCTGGTTGGACAGACATTGAAATGGCCCATTCAAATGTCGCTGGAGTCCGTGGTGATCGCGGCCATTTTTTCCGTGGCCGTTGGCGTATTTTTTGGATATTACCCGGCGCGAAAAGCTTCACTGCTCGATCCCATCGAAGCCCTGCGATATGAGTGAGCCTCCGGGAATTGAATCACAGGACAGAAAATGAATTTGAATAAGAAATGGATCATCCTCATCGGCGTTGCCGTCATCGCCGGGCTATTTGTTTTTTTCGGGCTAAGCCGCAGCACGCAGGCGCAACACTTCACGGCCAAGGTTGAGCGCGGAGACATCCACGACGTGGTGGACGCCACGGGAACGATCAACGCGGTGATCCTGGTGCAAGTGGGATCGCAAGTTTCGGGTAGCATCGCGAAATTGAATGTGGATTTCAATTCCCGCGTACACAAAGGCGATATCGTCGCGCTGATCGATCCGGCGCTCTTCCAGGGCGCGCTGCTGCAGGCTTCCGCCGATTTGGACAATGCCAAAGCCAACCTGGTGGCGGCAAAAGCCAATCAGGACAAGGCCACGGCCACGGCGCAGCAAACCAAAGCCGATTACGACCGGACCGCGGAGCTCACGACGGAAAAAATCATGAGCCAGCAGCAACTGGATCTGGCGAAAGCGAACTACGACTCGGCGAATGCGGGGGTGGGGGCGGCCGTCGCGAACGTCACGCAGGCCCAAGCGCAGGTTAGCCAGAAATCCGCGGCGCTTGCAGTGGCGCAGACAAACTTGAACTACACGGTGATTCGATCTCCGATTGATGGCACGGTGGTGGCGCGCAACGTGGATGTGGGGCAGACCGTGGCCGCGTCGTTGCAGGCGCCGACGATTTTCACGATCGCACAAGACCTTACCAAGATGCTGGTTTATACCAAAACGGACGAATCTGACGTGGGCAATATCAGGCCGGGGAAAGCGGTGACGTTTAAAGTGGATGCCTTTCCGAAAGATACATTCCACGGCGTCGTTAGCCAGGTACGTATGAATCCGACGACGGTGCAAAGCGTGGTGACGTACGACACGATCATCGAATTCGCAAATCCAGAGATGAAGCTTTTTCCGGGAATGACGGCGTACGTCACTATTCCGGTGGATACGGTACAGAACGTGTTGAAGGTGCCGAACACCGCGCTGCGCTACAAGCCGCCGATGGCGCCGGAAGAGATTCTCGCCGTCTACAAGCAATACGGAATCGACGGAAATGAGAAGTTGCAGGCGGCTGATCCTGTCGCGGCGGGGCCAGGACCGAAGGCCAGCGGCGAGAGTCAGAATGCTCCTCGCACGCCGCGAGCGGAGAACGCGGTGGTGTGGAAGCTGCACGCGGACAATACCATGGAGCCGGTAAAGATTTCGCTGGGCATAACGGATCACGCGTATACGCAAGTGGCGTCGGTCATCAAAGGGGAACTGAAAGAGGGAGACGCACTGATCATTCGTTCGGTGATGCCGAAGAGCCAAGCTCCGGGGACATTGAGGCGCTAAGGATCCGCGCCGGAAATCTTTCCCACAAGAACATCGATGCAAACTGCGAGCCAAATCGAAGCCAGGGAAGCTGCCGCCGCGGCGAGTGCGGTCATCCGCATCGAAGACGTGCACAAATACTACGAACTGGGCGAAACGCGCGTGCATGCGCTGCGCGGGGTAAGCGTCGAAATTCAGCGAAACGAATTTCTGGCCATCATGGGAGCAAGCGGCAGTGGCAAGTCGACGTTCATGAATATTCTTGGATGCCTGGATCGCCCGAGTTCGGGGAAGTACTTGCTGGAAGGGATCGACGTATCGAAGCACGACAAAAGGGCGCTGGCGCTGATCCGCAACCAAAAAATCGGGTTTGTGTTTCAGGGATTCAATTTGCTGGCGCGAACGACGGCGCTCGAAAACACGGAATTGCCCACGTTGTACACAAAAATCGATAAGGCCGAGCGAAGAAAACGCGCCGTCGAGGCGCTGGCGATGGTCGGACTTGCCGACCGGGCGCAACATTACCCGTCGCAAATGTCCGGCGGGCAGCAGCAACGTGTGGCGGTGGCGCGCGCGCTGGTGAACCGGCCTTCCATTTTGCTGGCCGATGAGCCGACGGGCAATCTTGACAGCCGGACTTCGGTGGAGATCATGGAGGTTTTTCAGGATTTGAACGACAAGGGATTGACGATCGTGATGGTGACGCACGAGCATGACATCGCACAGTTTGCGAAACGCGTGATGGTATTCCGCGACGGAAAGATTCGCAAAGACGACGCGCTGGTGAATCGGCCGCGAGCTTCCGAAGTTTTGAAGACCCTGCCAACCCTCGAGGATTGAACTCCAGTGGTGAAGTGATTTCTGGCCAACAATGGTCAGCCCCCTCCCCCTGTTTTGTGTAAGTGTTGCATCTACAGAACTTAGCCGGGACCTAAATGATCCGTAAGTCTTTTGTTTGCAATACTTGCGAGGGAATCCATAAGTGTTGCAGCTAAAGGAGTTATGGCAAGCCTGGGCAGTGGGTACTTGACAGTCAGCGGGGGCACCCCCTCCCCTGTTTTTGAAACGATGTGATTTTAAAAGGGTTAGAGGGGGGGGGGTCGGCAAACGATATGATTCTGTGGGACTTAGGAGTTGGGGTAACGCAAGCAGGGATCAATTGCGTGAAAGTGGAAGGAGATCTGCGCGGCGGCATGGTGGCAACGACGGGGAGAGTGTAGCACACCTTAATGAAGATGTTAAGTATTTTGCAGCGAACGGTCGAAAATGAGGGCTGAACTGCTATTAGGGCGGTTGAATGGTTCTAGGGATGCGAGACGAATGAGAAAGAGGCAACTTCAGCCCCCCCCACCCTTTGATAAACCAAACCCGAAAGGGATGCGCCACCCAAATTCGTCTCAGCGCGTTAAGGGTGCCCCACCCGCCGCCCCCTTCGTTCCCCTTCGTTCCCTGGTTGTTCGAGACGCTTTATTTCGCGCATTTCCCAGATGTAAAAGGCACTGCCGAGGATTAGCGACGTTAAGGTGACCAGACTCCAAGGTAATTCAAGGAGCGAGGGAAATTCGAGGCTGAAATAAAGACAGGAAAAGAACGGTAGCTCCCAGGCGTCTCTGCGGCGAGAAGTTAGCGAGGTTCGTCTTGCGATATAATTTGCTAAGTACTTTTGCCAAAAAACAAGGTTTAAGACAACTGATGCGTCCCTGGTTCCCTGCCATAATACAATTTGCCACCCCGGCATATGATAGGCCTCGGGAGTAACGACCATCAGTATTAAACGGATCGCGTACATGACCGGAAGCAGATACACCACTGCGCGAAACAAAAAGAACCGACCAATCTTCTCGACGAATTCCGGGTGTTGCGGGTTTGGGTCCATGTTTCCCTCTCGCAGCGCAAAGTCAGGTCATAAGGAATGGGGCGTTAACCCACGATCTAGGAATGTAATCACTCTGCCCTGTGCCAGGGTACTGCTGACCGCGCATGCATTAAAGCCGTGACGACTTGATCGTGGTCAGGCACAATCCTTCCTCCCATCCTCTTCGCACTTTCTCTTTTCTTCGTCCTTCTTTCTAGCCGCCTCCTCCCGACGTTTGAACTCCGCGTCGATAGTAGCGACGGCATTCCTAAGTTGTTCACTGAGCTGAGCAAGTAAGAATCCTGTTTCCAAGACGGAATTGACCCGGGTTGAAGAGGCCATTACGGCAGCCGAGCCAAATCCTATCGCTTGCGCGCTTCTTCGAGGTTCTCTTCCATTTGCCCGATATGCCGTTTGGCATGCTGGGCAATGAAATACAGCCACTGGTAAAGGTCAATGCGTCCCGAATCGTTCACGGACATGCGTACCTTGTAGAGAGAACCCTCGCCATTTCTGAGTGTCTCAAGGATCTCCAAGCATTCCCCTTGTTGCCTGCGCATGAGGTCTAGCACCTCTGAGATGGGTTTCGTGGCCGTGGGCTCCATGTGTTCCGGTCTTATCCAAACGAAGGAGCCACGCTGGCCAATCGGAACAATCTTTTCCAGGTCGCTCTCAGCGTCTTCAACGTTCTGTCTTGAAGCTCGCTTTATCGCTTTTGGATAACCATTGCGGACAATGATCATGAGGAAGTGCGTAGTTAGGGTGATGTGTTCGAGGATTTCATTTATTGACCAACCGCCATCCGCAGGCTTGTATCCTCGCACCTCTTCCGGTTGGCCAAACCACTCATAAATATCATCGAAGGTGGTCTTTAGAGCTTGTCTGACCTCAGTAATGGTTTTGCTATAGAGCAAGGCGCATCCTAGTTTGTTCGCCGAAAGGACACCGTGCCGAATCACGCTAAATGATAGAGACGCAGCGTGTCGGGTATCTACAGATCATTGAGCAGAGCTTCCATTTCGGAGCTGGCGTGTTGGTCGCCTTTTTTTGTGGCGGCGGCGATGCCGGTGGAGAGGATTTGCTTGGCTTCGGCGGGGCGAGATTCGCGGGCCAGGAGTTGGCCGTACATGAGATAAGCGGGGATGTAATCAGCGTTGCTCGCGAGGAGGGCGCGGAAATGGGTGTCGGCAGCTGCGGGGTCGCCGCTGTTCATGCACTCCATGGCCAGGCCGTAGCGGGAGAAGGCGTCGTCGGGCTTCTTGGCTACGAACTCTTCAAGCAACTGGCGGCGGGTTTTCTTTTGGTCGGTCATTGGTGGTCTCGTATTATACGGGGGCCGCCAGCGGAGTCCAACATTGCGCGGGGCAAGAGGCTCGAATGAAGCGGAAAAGCC
>Ga0137418_10000358_pt1 | contig 39975 bp, 26 predicted proteins | sample CZODoug3_1_2_16f_FD_122242 | JGI IMG/M metagenome (GOLD analysis project Ga0137418, IMG submission 122242) | Vadose zone soil fungal communities from Angelo Coast Range Reserve, California, USA - CZODoug3_1_2_16fungal (Hybrid Assembly) | ecosystem: Environmental > Terrestrial > Soil > Vadose...
TGGTGAGCGCGGAAGGAATCGAACCTTCAACCTACTGATTAAGAGTCAGTTGCTCTGCCAATTGAGCTACGCGCCCGGGCGGGAAAATTGCGGCAGGGTGAATTCGGATTATAGCATCCGGGGCGGTGCGGACTCTCCATTAGGGAGGACTCTTCACCATGGCCCTCACATTGGCGATGGAGACTACGCCAGTCTTGCCGGCGGCAATTCTTTCCCAATTGAAAAATTGAAGCCGACGGGCCAACTCGAAACAACAAGGTACGCCTAAGAAATTTCAAAGAAATAATTCTGAGCGCACAACCAGCGGTCACCGGGAAGCAAGATCGGCAAGCGACAACTAGGTTATGAGCGTTGCCGTGCTTCGGCCGCCAAGCTCGAGTCCTCGGCCATAGCCGCGATCCGGCGCGGTGGCAAACGCTGAGCTCCCATCACCGGGCGTCGCTCGATGGTTCCGATCACCGGCACTTCATCCATGCCATCGGCGTAAGCCATGGACACAAAACGCTGTTCGGAACACAAGCGGTCAATCAACCGCCGCTGTCTCCCGCTGAGAACGGCGTGCGGGAGAACGGGAAAGTTGCGGAATATCCACAGCAGATAGACGCGCTCAAGAAACGAAGGCATGATGTAACGCGGGCCAATCGGAGTTTGCACTCGCACAATTCCGTCTGCCAGCTTTTCAATCCACATGACCGAACCCACCTGATTCTTAGGAATTGGCCAGAGCACTCCGAGGGCCGCTATTATTGCACCAAAAGCGATGCACGGGTAGAAATTTTTTGGAGGCCAGCCCGGATCTTTGAACTGCAGTGCGCACATTATAACCATGAAAGGGCCGATGCCGGGGCAGGTTTCCAGGTTTTTTTGCAGACTGAATGCACCAGAATTGGTGCAACGGAGGCTTACAGACCGATCTCGGGCAAGAAATCGATTTTTTTGATCGACGCCGCGACTCCAAACCTCGGTCCGGAGCTTTCCTCCACGCGCACCACCGTCGCGTGACAACATACCCAGCATTTCTCGCCGGTGAGTTCGGCCGGAAGAATCATGACCATCTCAATCTCGGAGCCTTCAGTCATCCGGGACTGGGTATAGAGGAATACGCCACTCGTGCTGAGGTCACGGGTATGAGCAGTCTGCTCGGGGTCTGCCGTCGCAGTTCGGATTTGCACCGGAACCTGGGCGACAATCCTCTTGCCCAAGCGGCGTTCCCCTGTGGGATTCATGAGGGGTAACGTTACACCACTAGCGCCGGCAATACTAATCCAATTCTAGATGGCCGGACGTCTTGAGCGAGCGGCCGGCACCACCAGAGCCTGCTCCATAGTCGGTACATTTGTACCCCGCAGCTTGGCCTCCGCTTCGTGCAGCTTGTCGGGTTGGTTGGTCTGGTAGTAAGCGCGCGCCAGCAATTCCATAGTGAAGGGATTGTCCTGATCTTCTTCAAGGTGCACGATGGCATCCTCGTATTTTTTCTGATCCATCAGCACGGATCCGGCCGCGCCATGGTACGAACTCTGAATGACCCGGTTCCGGCTGGCGGCAGCCATGGTTTCGAGTTGCTTGAGTGACTGATCTCGCAGAAGTTCGTTGCCCATGTGTGATGCGCGCACCACACGATTGCGCAGAATGCGGGACATTTCTTCATTGCGATCCGAGGCAGAAATCACGCTGCGGTGTTGCAGTGCTTCCTCAGCTGCACTCAAACGTTTGAGCGCCATGGCATCGTCCTGCTGGTACTCGGCGAGATGACGCAATGATTGCGCCTCTTGCAGATCCTGGCCCTTGGCGTGACCGGTCTCGGCGATCTCGATGAATGCCTTATCAGCCTCGGCGAAATTGCTCTCGCGCACCCACGTCATGGCTTTTTGCATGCTATAGGTCAGCCGATCGGCTTCGTTATGGGCGAAGCGGATTGCCCTTTCATATTCAATTCGCGCCTGCTCCTGATTGCCCATCAGCGCATAGGTATCGCCCAGCCCCAGCTGCGAAGTCACGAAATCCGGATCGATCTTGAGTGCTCCGCGATAGTGTTCCAGGGAATGCTCGAAGGCGCCTGCCATGCGCAGAAGTTCTCCGTAGGAGTCTTGCGGGTTCGGTTCCTGGGGCAGCAAGGCGACGTAGCGGTCCATGGCGGAGAATGCTTTAGCGAACCTGCGGTTCCTTGCATCCACGTAAGCCAGGTCGTTGAGCGCCGCGGGATAGTTCTTATCGATGGTCAGCGCCTTCTCCATCATGTGCTGCGCCTGATCATCGCCATTTTCTCCCATCAACCAATTGCCCGCGAGATACAGCAGGCGCTTGTCTTTGGGATACATTTCCAGCATATCGTTCATGGCGGAGATGCCGGCAATGAAGTCGCCTTCCTGCACGTTGACGATCCAACTCACCATCAACTGCTCACCCGGTGTGAGCTTAGGCGTGAGGGCCTTGGCCTTGGCGCGAGCAGCGTTGACCTCCTCGGGATTTCCGCTGTTAAAAGCAATCCAGGCCCACGCCACTGCCAGGTTCGGATCTTCGTTCACGGCAGCTCGCCAGTCCTCGTTGCAACGCTCGAGGTAGAGATTCTCGTAGTCTCGCATTCCCTTTTCGTAGAGGGCGCGAGCTTTGGCAGACGAGGTTGTGACCGGCATTGTCGTGGTCGACGCCTTCTTGACATGGTGCGCATACACCGGCGCGGCAGCGCACAGACCAACGACAAAGGCAGCGCAGATAAGGCGCCGCATCGAAGAGCGTGGCATCGAAGTCTCCGCAACAGAAGCCATGGTTTGACTACTGTTGCGGAGCGTAGCATGGGCTCCGATTTAGGACCAAGTTACCCGCTGGGTACTTTCGTACAGGGACTTTGAGGACGGCCGCGCTCACAGGCCTGCCGCAAAGAAATAAGGCGGATGCGCAGGGCGCATCCGCCAGGAAGAACTTCAGCAAACGTTAGAAGATGATCTTCAAACCCAGCTGCATGTTGAAGGCTTCGCCGGGGCCGATACCAGGCGCGCCGTTGAAGTCGCCGATAGTGTCGGCGATGACTCCGCTGCCGGGCCCGGTAGCTCCAATGCCAGAAGCCAGATTGACGCGATTAAAGGTGTTGAACATCTCGATACGGAACTGGGCTTTGACGCGTTCAGTGATCGGAATGTTTTTGAACACTGATAGATCCACATCAGAAAAGCCCGGACCGTAAATCTGGTTCCGGCGCAGGTTGCCTATGCCAGATGACGGAATGACAAAGGAGTTCGGATTAATCCAGGTGACGCCGCTCTTGTTGAAGGCATGAGAGACTCCCGCAAACGGGTTGGCGATCTCGCTGTAACCCGTGCGAACTCCGTCGAGGGGCTGTCCTCCGTGGAACGTCATGAGACTGTTTACCTGCCAGCCGTGAGTAAGAATCTTCGGGCCGTGAGAAGAACCAGGGATGTCCCACGTCAATGTGGCCGAGAAGTTGTGGCGGGTGTCGAAGTCTCCATTACCGTAATCCAGGTTGATGTTCGTGCTGTCAAACGGAATGGCGCCCCTGTATGCGGTAATTTCGTCCAAGGCGTGGGCCCAGGTATAGGCAAACTGCGCGCCCAGTCCATGCCATGCCCTGAGCCGCAAGGTGCTCTGCAGCGCGTTGTAATTAGATGTGCCAATGCTGTTCAGCTGGTTGACGCTACCATAATTCGGGAACTGACCTTGAAGGGGCAGCGTTCCATCTGCAAGCGGTTGGTTGCGGTTCAGCATGATCGAAAGCTTGCGGCCCTCGCTCCCCACGTATCCAACCTGCCACACGGCCATGCCGTTTCCGAAACTCTTCTCTACATTCAGGTTGTAGTTAAAGAAGTACGGAGTACGGAAGTTCTGGCTCACCGAGAAAACGTCGAAGGTCGAGCTGCCGCAATTTGGATCAGTGGCCACATTCCCGGTCACGCAGGTGGAAATCGGGTTGAAAATATAGGTATTGGGCTGCCAAGTGTAGGAAGTCTGGTTCAAACGGTTTGTGGCGTAGGTGGAAACCGCGGAAGGACCCGCAGGGTTGTCTTCCAGACCGTCGGCAGCGTTTGGCGGACGGAAGTCCAAGAAGGGGTTCATGTTGATCTGGTCATAAAACACGCCGAAGCCGCCGCGCACGACCAAGTCTTCCCTGCTCGTTGGCTGATAGGCGAAACCGAGCCGTGGAGCAAAATTGTTTTTGTCGGGCGGGAAGATTGAGTCGATGCCATTGCCCTGAATTTTGATGCCGCCTGCAGACGGAATGAAGACCGCAAGGTCCTTGTGGCTGCTGTGAAGAGGACCGAAGTAGTCCCAGCGGAGGCCCCAATTTATGTTGAGGCGACGGGTAATCTGCCAGGAGTCCTGTGCGAAGAAATCGAACCCGTTGACCACCACTTTTCGTTCTGCGTTGCCCACGGCGATTGAGGATGATGCGACTTTGCCAGCCAGGAAGTCGGCAAGGGCGAAGTTATTCGTGTCGGCGCACTGCGCAGCAGTGAGCGGGCAGACTGCCCAGCCCAACCCAGCATTCCCCTGGTTTCCATCAAAGTTGAACGCCCCCCGGGAGTGCCGGAAGTAGAATTCGTCCACGTGCCCCTGCCGCATCTCGCCGCCGAAACGGAACTGGTGCTTGCCTACGTTGTAGGAGACAATGTCGGTCAACATGCCGGTAATGTCGTTGCGCCCGGAAGGATTCGTGATTCCCACCTGTTCAAACCCGCCAATCGCAATGCTCGGCGCCCCGAGAATGGGCTGACCGTGAATGAGCGCGTCCTGACTGGTGAACAAGCCCATGGCGTGCACATCGAAGCTATGGTTGGCATCATTAAACGTCTGGTTGAAATAATTCACGCCAAACAGAATCTGGTTGGTCACACGGGAATTCAACACGGAATTCAACACGGCCGAGTAGTTTTGGAGGTGAATCGGTGCCTTCTCGAAGTAGTACTCCAGGTTGGAGCTGGCCGTGGCCAGCGCAAGGCTGGCGCCAAGAGGTGCGATCTGGTCGCCTTGTCCATTAAAGGCGCGCAGCATCAGATGGTGCTTGTCATTGAAGTTGTGATCGAGCTTGAGATTGCCGTTGTAACTGTAGCCGATGGAGGGATCAGTACCAAAAAAGTTGAGCGGAGCGCCACCCAAGTTCGCCTGGGTTACGCTGCTCGGCCACAGCGAGTTAATCAAATTGGTTGAAATCGGACTCTCAGAAACACTGTTCGCAGTAAGTAGCGCGCGAGCGGCAGCGATATATTGCGCATCCGGCTCGGTGGCCTTGCCCGACACGCTAATGACGTAGCGCTGCTTCTCGAATGTCAGGAAATAGAAGGTCTTATCTTTGATGATGGGTCCGCCGACCGCAAAGCCGAAATTGTAGTTGCGCAGTTCGGGCTTTTTGACGTTGGATGGCGTGAATGGCGAAGCCGCGCCGTACGCTTCATTGCGGTTGAAGTAATAAGCGGAGCCGTGAAGCTGATTGGTGCCTGACCTGAGGACCACGTTGACAATGCCGCCGGCGTTGCGTCCACCCTCGGCGTTAGATTGCGTCTGGGCGGCAAACTCATCGATCGCATCCAAAGGCATGATCGTGCCCGCAATACCGGAGACGCCGCCCTGGTTCACGGCAGGAATGTTGTGCCAGAAGTCGTTGTTATCGACCCCATCAATCTGCCAGTTCATCTGGTTGGCACGGGTGCCATTCAGCGAGCCGAAACCGCCTACGGAGTATCCACCGTAGCCAGGCTGCACGGCAGCGAACTGGGTGAAGTCGCGCCCGTTCATGGGCACGTCCTGTACTGCCTCTGTAGTCAGGATGTTGTCCTGCGTTGCGGTGGTCGTCGCAAGCGTCAGAGCAGCCGCTGAAACTTCAACCGTCGTGGTCTGCTTTTCAATGGAAAGTTTGACAGGGAGAGTATGGGCAGAGCCTGCCGTCACCTCTACTTTATCCACCGTCACCGTAGGAAAGCCGCTGGCAGTCACCGCAATCGAATAGGTTCCGAGCGGTAGATCCTGAAAGGAGTATTGGCCGTCATTGGTCGTGGTGGTGGTCTGCACGATGCCCGTGCCGGAATTGGTGGCTTTCACGCTGGCTCCGGCGACCATCGCTCCTGACGGATCGGTCACCGTCCCGTTAATGGCGCCGCGGAAAGTCTGGGCGTTTCCGGCAACCGCCAACAGAGCTAGGGCAACTAAGATTCCAGGTATACGTCTCATATCTCTCCTCCAGCAAAATCTGAATATCTTGACTACAAGGTGGGTACAGCTGTATCCGGATCACACTGCAGCTTGAAAGCCAATCGCTAACGCTGGTTATGGTGCTATTTTTCAGTTACTTACAGGAGTCGCAAGGGATTGGAATACGCTATTTGGGAGCAAGCGCTATGGGAATCTGTAGCGCTATGCCTCGGGCACGCCTCCTGGTCGATGATCAAGGCTTGAGGAAAAAGTGGATAGGCCCTTCGACTTCGCTCAGAGCAGGCTTTCGCTTCGGATCACAACAAGACGAGAGGAGCCCGCATAACCGGATAAGAACACGCCTCGTAAGAAGACCTAAAACGTGAAAGCAACTCCGCCGCGCACTGACCGAGCGGATTGCACCAGGTACACGGTTTGCCCATCTTGTCCAAGGACTGGCACGTAGCCCTGCGCCAGGAGGTTGCGCACGTCAATCACTGCCTCCATGTGTGAAGGAAGGAAACCGAGCGTTGGAATGGGCTGACGAATAAAAATGTTCAAGTAGGGATCGCTTTGACCGGCTGAGGCATTGAACATATCCACCGGCGTGAGCCCGGGGCCATTCACCCAGCGGTAAGATGTGATCCAACGAGTGCGAGTACGAGGCAGACTTCCGCTCAATTTTGCTGCCACGGCGTGGCGCTTCTGGGTTGTGATCGATTGCCTGGCAGCCTCTAGTTCCACATTGGGCTGGGTAAGATCGAGGACACCCCCGTAGGCGTAATCCAAAGTGGCGGTGAGATCGGCAGAAAATTTGCGCTGCAGCACAACCCGCAGACCCTGGGTTCGCAAACTATTACCGGCATAGCTGAAGGTTCCGGAATAAACGTCGGGCAGGAGGAACCCGCCGGCGGCGCTCACATCGCCAGTACCGGTGAGAGCCGTATCCGTGACGCGGTCAGAGAATGCGGCCAACTGCAGGCTGTTCTTGCCGATTCGCCGCGAAAGACTGACCTCCTGATGGTGGGCACGCTCTATCTTGGTGTTGTAGTCCTGCATGCTCACCCGCGGATTCGATTCACTCAAATCTGCCGGAGATGAATCGAAACCTTTTTCTCTGCGACTATCCGGCAGAGAGGTGGCATAGGAATATTCCAAAACGGTGTTGGGAGAAAGATGAACGTCGGCCGAGCCATAAGGCCGGAACGCGGTCACCCGTCCGAGGAACTGGATGGTCTGCAATTCGCTGCCGAACTTCAGTTCCACCACATCGCCGATGGAAAAGTCATCGCCCACGGCGAGCGCCATGGCCTGCAGCGCAGCCTTATGCAGATTGGGATCAGAAGGCGCGAAACGCCGCATGGTCAGTGCGACTGACGGCTCCGAGCCATCCGCACGCTTGTGCGAGTAAGTAGTGCGAAGGACCGCAGCGGGAAGTCCTTCTCCGTAGCCGACGTTACCGCTTACGCCGACGTGTCCCGCAGAGAAAATCGAACGCTCCACAGAAAATCCCGTGCTCAGGTCGGAGCCGCTGCCGTAACCGCCGGCTGCTGAGCCGGCCAGGAAGGAGAGGCTGCCCGTGGTTTCGTGATTTTCTTTTTCCGCAGGGCCATCGAACACGCGCAGGATGGGACGGTTGGCCACGGAGCGCAGCGTCCACTTCCAGTCTTCGTCATCGCTAGCGACACGCAGGGGTCCGACTTGAATGGCTCCCAGAAGCGTGTTCAGCGTGACGTTCACATTGACGCTCGCTCCAGGACGCAAACCAATGCGCTCACGGAGAGCCGGAAGGAAAGAAGGAGCGGAAACCTTAATGCTGTACACACCCGGCAACAACCCGCTCGCCGAAAAGAATCCGGCTTCGTCAGTGAAGACGGTCAGGCTGTGAGCAGCGGCGCCGATCACTTCCACGATCGCGCCCATTTGCGGCACACCCGTGGCGTTGCGTACGTGTCCCGATATCGCGCCGGGCTGTTGAGCTGCCCAGACCGGAAGCGTCAGGCCGAACAGCATCGCCCAAGTTCCGAACCTGCGAAGGATCAATCCACCACCCCTGGGATCAAGCAGTCGGCTACTCCACAGCGAACGTGGCAGAAGGGTCAGCCGTTTGCTTGGAGATGTTGTCGTTCACTTTGATTTCGATCTTGTATACGCCGGGCTGCAGGTTCGCTGCGGCAATCGTTTTTTGCAGCGTCACCTGCTCCCCCACATTACTCATCTGATCAGTGGATTCCACTTTCTGGACCACCGACTTTTTGGTTGCAACGTTAGTGATCTGATACTCGAAGGTGGCCGAAGGCTTGTGCGTCTTCTCGTCCACGCCCAGATTATAGACCTGCATCCAGAAATTCAGCTTCTGGTCTTTATCTTTCTTGAAAGTCGCAGGCTTGCCATTTGAAGGGGCCACACGAGGCCGGACTTTCGTGGTTCCAATCACGAAACTGCCCGTGCCCACATTCTTAGAGGGCACCGCTTCCATTTGGTCGGCCACGATCAAGGTGGAAGTGGCCAGCTTGTCATCGGAGAAATCCGGCACCACAACACCTCTGCTCCAGGAGCCCTTTCGATCGCCATTCACGTCTTTTACGGCAACATCGAACTTGTAGCGGCCGGGCCGCAGCGGTAGTGCCTTCCAGTAAACCGACGAATTCTCCGCGGTGCGGGGTAGTAACTCGGCAGGTACGTCCACCTGCACGGTGTCCTCAAAAGTCTGGACCACGCGGCCCGTCAACGTCGTGACCCGGCCAAAGATATTCACGGTCCCCCGCTGCACGCCGTCCTTATTCACAAAAGTGATATCGCGATTCTTCATCTGTACCGTGACTGGAACCAATACGGTGTCGCCCGTCACTTTGACAAAATCGGCCCGCACATCGAAGGGCATCAGATTCACGATCATTTTCGTGTTGACGATTTCCTCCAGGTCTTTGAACTTCACCGGAGGCGGTGCTTGCAGCTTGGCGAACTGCTCCAACCGATCGAACTGCTTAGTAGACTGGCTCGCGCTCAATGGGCCAGTTCCCAATCTCTCCAGACCTCCGCCAGTAAATCGGCTGGTCTTGTTGGCCATTCCCATCTGCTCCCACATCGTCAAGCCGGCGTTGGGCGTGTAGAGGAGAGCATCCTTCTCGGAGCGATCCATGGTCATGTGGTAATCGCCACACATGCAGGTGTCGACAAATTCGATGATGACTTCCTGTCCGATGCCCTCCAAATAGCGATAACGCCATTGTTCAAACGGAAACGTGGAGGTCTCGCCTCCGCCTTCTTCCATAGGCCGCTGATAACTTCCGCCGGAGGGGTGAGACTCTACCTCATCGGCCTTGCCATACATAATGTAGATGCGGCCGCGATCAGTCTTCCATCCCGGAATGCCGGCGGCGAAGTGCTCGTTGGCGTAGGCGATGCGCTGATAGTGCTCTTCTTTGTATTCGTTCTCTTCGGTGTCGGGAGTCGGATCGCGGCGCTGCCAGAAGGCCTCGATGAACTGGTCGCGCTCTTCGTCGTTGCTGAGCTGTTTGAAAGCCGCTCTCTCTTCGTCGGAAATGATCCAGACGACGTCTTGATCCAGCCACTTCTTATATTGCTTGGTAAGCTCGGTCTTCAGCGCTTTCTTTTGCTGTTTCTTTTGCTTTTCACTGGGGGGGCGCTTGAGAGGATCGACTTCATCGTCTGCCGGGGCCTGGGTCGGGCTAGCAGAGCCGCTCGCGGGGCTATCACCGGGCTTGTCATTCTGGGCGACGGCCGAACCCCCTAGACAAGTCGAGGCGGCTAAAAAAGCGAGAAAAAGTATGTTGCGTGAACCTACCCGGACCATGAGAGGGACTCCTGCCAGACAACCTTTGTCTGCCTATTTTAGGCTCTTTCGCTGTGTGAAAGCAAGGTTAAGTCACGACCAGAGAACCGATTAAGCAATCCGAACTGCGTGGTTAGAAGCGCATGCGCTGCGGCCGAGTTGCCCGACCGTTCCGGGGGCAAGATATAATGATTTGCCAGGGCGGCGGGTTGCGTCGGCCCAAGTTACGGCAAGTCTCAGTTACGGCAAGTCTCAGCTACGGCAGTCCCGGCCGCTTCACGGTTGTCGTGGGAACTTTCCGGTCGACATCGGCGTACCAGAAGATGTGTTGGTTAATCACGAAGCCGGCAAGCGCGGGTTAGCAAGAAGCCTGGTAGTGCCCAACGAATCTGGCCTCGATTGGGGTCCGAACCCTTCTCAACCCAGAGCTCAAACCCCGGATTGTGACGATGCAGATGAAACTTTGGAAGAAAATTACTATCGGCGTCGGCGTGGCCCTGCTATTGGGGATCATCGTCGGTTTTACCGTGCATCAGAGCGGCAAGAACCTGGTCACGGTGCAAAGCGGCAAGGTGCAGCGGCAGGAGTTGGCGTCGGTAGTCAGCGCCTCGGGCGAGATCAGGCCCAAGACCTACGTCAATATCGGCGCTAATGCTTTTGGCAAGATCACCCGCCTGTACGTCAAGGAGGGCGATCACGTGAAGAAGGGTCAATTGCTGGCTCAGCTCGAAAACGTGCAATCTGCGGCCGACGTGAGTGCCACCGAGGCGTCCGCGCAGGCGGCCGGGACTGACGCTGTGGCTGCTGATGCCGGTCTGAGAACTGCGGAGGCAGACTTGCTTCGCGCCAAAGCGGACTACGACCGCAGCAAGCTTGATTGGGAGCGTGCTCAAGGCCTGTTTAAAGATGGGCTCATTGCGAAGTCCGATTTTGACAGTCGCAAAAACGCTTGGGCTACGGCTGACGCCGGACTGGCTCAGGCTCAAGCCCGCGTCGCTCAGGCCAAAGCGCAGAAAGATTCCTCCGACCAGCACATATCTCAGGCCCGCGCCAATCTTACCCGCGTCACCGACGTACTGCAGAAGACCACCTACCGCGCCCCTTTCGACGGAGTCATTACTAACTTGCCGGTTCGGGAAGGCGAGACGGTCGTCATTGGCATCCAGAATTCTCCCGGCAGCACGCTCATGGCGCTCGCCGATATGTCGATCATTACTGCTGAAGTGAAGGTGGACGAGACCGACATCGTGAACCTGCGCTTGGGCCAGCCGGCCGACGTCACCATAGACGCCATTCCCCGGAAAGTGTTTCATGGCGTCGTATCGGAGATTGGTGATAACGCCATTGTGCGCTCCACGGGAGTGGCTACTTCTCAGCAGACAACTGCCAGCGAAGAAGCCAAGGATTTCAAGGTGGTGGTGACGGTGCGGGATCCGCCTTCTGATTTGCGTCCGGGGCTCTCGACTACTGCGAAAATTACCACCGCGACGCGGAGCCATGCGCTCGCCATTCCGATTCAGGCCTTGACCATCCGCACCCGGGCGCAGCTGGAGAAGCAGGATGCATCCGCTGGATCGGTGCATGCGGCGGCGCCAGCTCCGAAGGAAACGGCATCCAAGGAGCAGAAAGATGCCGACATTCAGGGTGTGTTCGTCCTGCGCAATCACAAGGCTGAGTTCGTACCCGTGCAGACCGGAGTAACCGGTACGACCGACGTCGAAGTGCTGGATGGCCTAAAGGACGGCGACGAAGTCGTTACCGGTAGTTACAAAGTTTTGCGCACGCTTCGTCCTGGAGCCAGCGTTAAGGTAGACAACTCGGCCCCGAGGAAGGAAGACGAAACAACATAACTTTTGCCGACCCGGTTCGTCCAACAGCGAGTAGTCAGATTGAACTACGGACCAGGGCTCACGAACGACAGGATTGAAACCGAAAGATCGGAGAGGTCAGTGGCCCAACCCGACCAGGAGAAGAATATGGCAACCGCCGAAATCATCAGCATGGCAAATACCGCCGCCTCGGCGCCGCCGGAAACCTGCATGATCGCGGCCGAAGACTTGTGGAAAACCTACGATATGGGCTCCGAGCAGCAGGTACATGCGTTGCGCGGGGTAAACCTCCGCATCCAGCGCGGCGAGTATGTTGCCATCATGGGTCCTTCGGGATCGGGCAAGTCCACTTTGATGAATCTTATCGGCTGCCTCGACACGCCCACCAAAGGTCAATATTGGCTCAACAACCAACTGGTCAGCGAACTGGACGACGATGAACTTGCCCGCATCCGCAACAAGGAGATCGGCTTCGTCTTTCAGACCTTTAATCTTCTGGCTCGCGCTACTGCACTACACAACGTGGAGTTACCTCTGATTTACGCGGGCATTCCCACGGAAAAACGGATTGAGCGAGCCAAAGGCGCCCTTGCGGCTGTGGGCATGGAGTCGCGTATGACCCACAAGCCGAATGAGCTATCGGGCGGCCAGCGGCAGCGTGTCGCCATTGCACGCGCTTTGGTCAATAAGCCTTCGATCATCCTGGCTGACGAGCCCACCGGAAATCTCGACTCCCAGACGGGCAACGAAATCATGGCTCTGTTCGACCGCCTGCAATCGGAAGGCAATACAATCGTCCTGGTAACGCACGAGAACGATATCGCGGGATACGCTCACCGTGTTGTTCACATCAAGGATGGAGTCATTGCCAGCGATGAGAGCAAAGGCCCGCGGCGTTAAGTTTGTAGGGGAATGATGGCAGCGTCCTACAGCGCAACGCTCCAGTCACGACCAGCCGTCATTCATCTTAGAAATCATTCACACACGGATTGCGCTGTGTTCCCCCGGCCGGCACAACTAGAAAAGGGCCTCGTTTTTTAAGAGGCCCTTTTTGAGATCCAAATCGTTGTTCTTGGTTTGTTGTTTCCGGGCTATTGCGTGTCGCTGACTTTCATTACCGTCGCCGCGGGCTGGCTCGGTCCGGCAACGAAAAACTTGTGGTCATACAAGTTACGGTACATGTGACCTGCAATCTCCGCAGCCTTCGGGCCAAAAGTTGCTCGCCCTCCCTGAAGGAACACTACAACCACAACGCGGCCGATGCTCGTATTCGCGTAAGAGGCGAACCAGCCAAAACGCGTTCCGGCACGCGAGCAAGTTCCAGTCTTGCCCAAAATCTCTTCTTCGCTAAAGTTGAGGCGCACACTGCGCGCGGTGCCGTACTCGACTGCGCCCATCATGCCGTCAGAAATTTCCGGCACCAGGGGGGCAATATCCAACTGCCGCTTCACCCGCGGCTCAAAATTTGCCACTGCTGCGGCGGTCGTCGGATGCTGCAGGTAGTACAACGTGCCGCCGTTGGCGATCGCCGCTACCATCGCTCCCAATTGCAGGGGCGTCATCGAAATGCCCTCACCGAACGAACACATCTTGCCGACGCCTCCGAGCTTTGCGGGAATCACTTCCTGGGGATAGGTTCCCGGTTGTTCGCCGGCGATGTCATATCCGGCCAACTCGCCAAGTCCGTATTCGTGGGCATAGTAAGCCACCTTCTCAAAGCCCAGGCTGCGCCCAAGGGCTTCGAAGTAGGCGTTGTTGGAGCGCGCCAGCGCCATGGTCAGATTCATTCGGCTGCGGCGTCCCAGTGCGATTTCGGTCTCTTTCGAGATCAGCCCTTCGCTGAGCGCTGCCAGGGCGACGGAAAGTTTAATGGTCGAGCAGGGTTGCGCGCCGCTCGAAAGAGCCAGTCTCTGATTCACCATGGCCAGTATCCGGCCGCTGGTGGGCTGAATCGCCACGACCGTGCCGTTCATGTTGCCCAGAGCATCGATCGCCGCCTGCCGCACTATCGGATCTTCCCCGGCTGTCATGTCGGCTTCGACTATGTCGTTGGCGAAAGAGCTGGTGAAGAAGCGCTCGTGATAGCGACGTCGGCGCGTGTGCACCGAGGTCCGCGTAACCCGGGTCCGCGCTAAACGGCGTATGTGCCGACGCGTGCTCTGGCTCTCACTGATCTTCTGGGATTTTGCTTTCTTGGTATTCAGGGCGTGTGTGTTGACGTGTGCCGCCCACATCAGTTGAGCAAAGAGCAACCACGTCGCGAACGAAACTAGCAGGCGAAGGAAGCGCATTCCCTTAGGCATTGGTGGTTCTTTTCCCTATTCCCCGGAGATCATGGTCGTTTTGATGCACGAACCTTGCCAGTGGCGGGCGCCAACAGCGGAATTCGCTCAACTTCGCGATAGTACGAGAGTGAGCCCGTTCGTGGCAATGACAAAGTTTATTTTCCATAAAATATCGATTTCGACTTAAACCGTTCTGAACCAGGCGGATACAGAGCGATTACCCCAGTTCCCACGGCTTAGGTAACCCATTACTGGTAACTCGGAAGATGCTGCCCATGGGAAAAGCGTTACATTCCGCCAGTCGGCACAGAGGCGCCGCCATGCAGCGGGCTTCACTTTCTGGACCAAGCCGTTGCACTCCTCTACATAACCTCACTCCTTTTGCGCAGGAAAGCAGGTACATCAAGATTGTCCTGCTCGAAGTTTGCGGCCAAAGCGCCCCGCATGGTGTCGAGTGAAATCACTTCCGGAGACGGATGAGCTACCGCCACAGAGGCAGACTCCATAATCAGCGGAGACTCCTTCTCAGGCGTTGCTTCTGGTTCTCTCCGATCTATGGCATCGGGAAAATCCATGGCATCGTCATGCGATGCCGCAAATGAGTTGCGCATTTCCTGCTGACGCTGGCGGCCACTGCTCGCATCGCGGAAGCCGGTGGCGATCACCGTGATCTTCACCGAGTCTTTCATCTTCTCGTCCATCACCGCGCCGAAAATGATGTTGGCATCTTCATGGGCGGCGCTCTGAATGATCGAGCACGCCTGCTGCACCTCGGCCAGCTTCAGTGAAGCTGATCCCGTGATGTTGATGAGGATGCCGCGCGCGCCGTCGATGGCACCGGCCTCCAACAGAGGAGAAGCAACTGCGCGTTGCGCCGCCTCGGTCGCGCGGCGCTGCCCGCTGGCCGTTGCCGTGCCCATGACGGCATAACCCATGCGCGCCATGATGGTTTTCACATCGGCGAAATCACGGTTGATGATCCCGGGAATGGTGATGATGTCCGAGATTCCCTGCACGCCTTGCCGCAAAATATCGTCGGCAATACGGAACGATTCGAAGAATCCGGCATTTTCCGCCACCGCCAATAGCTTTTCGTTAGGAATCACGATAGTAGTGTCGACTGATTCCATCAGCTCGCTGATACCGCGCTCGGCTTGCGCCATTCGGCGTTTGCCTTCAAACGCAAAGGGTTTGGTCACGACGGCGACAGTAAGCGCTCCCATTTCGCACGCCAGCGACGCGATGATGGGAGCCGAGCCCGTGCCGGTGCCACCGCCCAGGCCGGTGGTCACGAAAACCATGTCGGCACCTTCCAGCGCTTCGATGATTTTGTCCGAGTCTTCTAATGCCGCCTTGCGGCCGACCTCAGGATTGGCGCCCGCCCCCAGGCCGTTGGTCAGCTTCACTCCGAGTTGTAGCTTGACCGGTGCCCGCGACATGCGCAGCGCCTGCAAATCGGTATTGGCTACGATGAACTCGATGCCTTCGACTCCGGCATCGATCATTCGGTTCACCGCGTTGCCACCGCCGCCACCCACGCCGATGACCTTAATCTTGGCATCGTTGCGAGGCTCTTCGTTAAAGCTGATGCGGATTTTCGAATCGTTTTTCATTTTGTCCACCGTGTGTGAGTTGTCTTTTCTCGTTCGTGCCGTATCCAAGTAAGTGGTCAGTGGCCAGTAAATCTGACCCATGCTGTGGTCTGGGTTTACTGACCACTGACCGCTGATCGCTAACCACTGATCACTAACCACTGATCACTAGTTTTAGGCTCCTCTGCCCACCAGCAGCGCCTTTAGCCGTGATCCCCAGCGATCTTCCTGCAGACCCCGCGCAATCCGCGCCCGCTGCCCGTAGTGCACCATGCCCAGAACCGCGGCGAACTCCGGCTCCGCCAAAGTAGCCGGCATTTTGGCCAGCGGCATGGGCCAGGACAGGCGCACTGGTCGCCGCAGCACTGATTCCGCCACGTCGAAAATTCCTGGCAGTCGAGACGCCCCGCCGGTCAGCACTATTCCCGCCAGGCAAACGTCGAACATGCCGCCGTGGCGAAGAGACTCGCGCAACATCTCGAATAACTCTCGAGCCCGTGGCTCTAGAATCTCGGCCACTAAGCGCTGCGGCAGCAGCCGCGAAGCCCGGTCGCCAACCGATGGCACCTCGACCTCATTCCCCTCAGGGATGAGTGTCACGATGGCGTTGCCGTAAGCCTTCTTGATCTTCTCCGCTTCCGCCAACGGCGTGCACATCCCTACCGACAAGTCGCTGGTAAAGTGATCGCCGCCTAGCGGAATCACTCCGGTATAAGTAACCGCCCCCTGATGAAAAACAATCAGCTCGGTCGAACCCGCGCCGATGTCGGCCAGGCACACACCCATTTCGCGTTCATCGGCACGCAACACGGAATCGGCGGCGGCAAGCGGCTCAAACACCGTGTCATCGACATGGACTCCGGCCTTGTTCACCGCGGTGATCACGTTTTGCGTGGCGCTGGTCGCGGCCGTCACCATGTGAACCCGCACCTCGAGCCGCGCCGCCATCATTCCCAAGGGATCGCGTACACCCGCCTGATCGTCGAGGATGAATTCCTGGGGCAACAAATGCAGGATTTCGCGGTCGGCGGGCAGGGGAATCGTGCGCGTCTTATCCACCGCCAGCTTGATCTCATCGCGTCCAATCTCACGCGGCCTCGTGCCCAGACTGATGCCGCCGTGGCTGTTGACTCCGCGAACATGAGCACCACCGATGCCGACGATTGCGTTCTCTACCGGTGCACCCGCGATATCTTCCGCGGCTTCCACGGCTTTCTGGATCGCAGCCACTGCCTTGTCGAGCTCAACGATCACCCCCTTGCGCGATCCGCGCGACTCGGCCACGCCGTGCCCGCGATAGCGCAAGCCGACGTCGGTAACCTCCGCCATGAGCGCGCAGGTTTTGGCACTGCCCACATCAATCGCCGTTAAAAAGGTCCCTAGCTGATTCCCCATGCTTTATGGATTCCCTTGGTCCTTAATTCATCAAGCGTGTTGATAAGCTTGATTAGGTTCGCTTTATCCCGCTTTTGTCTTAACCTTTATTCGCCCGGCCCCGCACTACCCTGCCCTTTTGCAATCGCCGGACTCGGCTTCTGTGCCGCTCCAGCCGCTGGCTTCGCCAGACTCGGCGCTGCCACCCATTTTGGTACCGGTTTGTTCACGGCGGCCCTGGACTTCGCGGTTCTGCGATGTGCCTTCCTCGGCTTGGCCCTCACCCATAGCTTTTTCACGGCCTTGCTGCCCGCGGACTTGGCCTCCAATCTCTTTTCCGGCAGCTCAAACGCCGGCTTGGGTACGACCCGGTCATGCGGACCGAATTTGCTGATCAGCGCCGCCGGCTTCACTCCTGCGGCTATGGCCGTCTTGGCCGCCGCAGGGCTCAACGCCGCTCGCTTGGCCGTGCCCTCCAAATCCGGATTCACGATGATCTGGTTCTCATAGCGCAAATCCACCGACTCAAGCTTGTCGAACTGCTGCCGCCACTCCCGGGCATGGGAAACGTAAATCTTGTAGCGTCTCAGATAATCCGAGGCTCCCAGATGCACCAGCACTTCGCCCGACGGATCATTCACTCGCACTTTCAAGTCTTCCAGATCCGACAAGTCCACTTCGCTCAAGTCCTGCGAGTAGTGCGCGCCACCTGCATCCAACTCTCGCGCCAGTTGGTTGTAGATCTTCATGCGCGGCGCGCGCGTGGAAAGCGGCTCGCCGGCATTCATCCCGAGAATCACAGGAAACGAATACTTCTTTGTCGACGTCAGCTCCATCAGCGCGCCGCTGGCGTCGATCAGCGAAATTCGCGGCCCCACACGGGCAAACGCCACCGGAGTGCGCTCGTGAATTTCCACTTTCAGGCGATTGGGCACGAAGCGCATGACGCTGGCCGATTCCACCCACGGAATCTGCCCTAATTGCGCCTTCTGCTGCGCCAGGGGGATGAAAAAAACGTTGCGCCCCATGTCGGCGCCCATCACCTCCATGATCTGGCCCTTGGTGACGTTTTGCGTGCCCCTGATTTCAATGTTGTCGCTCGAGTCCACTCGGAAGCGCCAGGAACGTTCGCCATAACGGTAAAAGGCGCTTGCGGCCACGGTGGCGAAACCCACCACGGCAGCGGCTAGTGAGATCCAGATCAGCCGACTTGCGGTTTTTTGGGGAAGCGAGCTGCGGCGGGCGGAGACGCGCTTTTGTCCGCGCAGGAACGGGGATTCCTCATCCACATCCAGGTCCACGAGACGCGCGTCGTCGAGCTCCTGGCGCGCGTATGGAGCGCTGGGTGGATACAACTCCTCCTGCGAGATGGTGGGACTCGCTTTCCGCGCCATCAGTTCAGGTCAGTTGTCGTCAGTGAATCGCCGAGTGTCCTCACTATAACGGCTTTTCGCGAATTGAGATAGAAAAAACCTTGTTGTTTTTTGCCCGGCAGGACAGGCACGGGATCAAGAGTTCTCCACCTTAAGAGAAGTCAACCGATGTCCGGCTAAATACCCGCGAAGCGCGTAAGAATCAAGCCCACAGCGTAACTCTGGGTTGAAGAGTACGAGCTGAAATCAGCTGCTTTGTGACGGAAAGAATTAGTTACAAGTAAGATTCCGCCACGAATCGAGGATGCGTTCATCGCAAAAAAATTCGGGCACGGCAGGTTCGCCGCGCCCGTTGCGCTTCCCTTAGGGAGTGAGAGGAAAAATTAGATCGGTCCTGCGGATAACGTCTCGACACGCACGGTCGGAGCTGGAGCTTGCACGAACGTCCGCGGAATATTCACCCGCAACCGTGGACATATCACCGGAAGCTGGATTCGCTGCGGGCCGAAGGCCGCACCAAACTCCGGACTCAACGAAGCCGACGCGAAGTCCAAGCGCGCAACCTGCGCCTCCATCCGCGCCCGACCAGCCTCAAACCGGGCGCGATTCGCTCCCAACCGGGCTAAGCCAGCCTCTTGCTGCGCGGTCATCGCGTCGAAATGGGCGAAGCCGGTCTGGGTCCGCGCCATTTTTGTCTGGAACCGCGCCATCTCCGTCGCCACCCGGCAGAGCAGGGTCTGCTCTCGGGCAGAGGCCAGAAATCGCTCCGCATGTCCCGACGCCAGGGCCACAACAACCGCCGACCGATTGACGATCCGCCGCGCCCAGTCCGCCCCGCCATCGTGATACACGCCATTCAGCCCCAGTGCCAACACGCCCGCCGCCAGCCAATACCATCCTTGTTTCATCGCCATTGTCTCCATCTGAAACTTGGACGAGGACCATCCCGATCGGTTAGCAATGAAAGATACGGGTTAGCGGTGGGGCGAAGTTCCGCCTGCTTCGGCCCTGGCAGGCTATAATGCGGAACTCCCATGAAACCGACCATCCGCCCTTATGCCCTGATCTTACTTGCGCCCCTGTTTGGCGCTCTGTCGTTGGTTCAACCCTCGGCCGCTCAGGCCCCCACGCATTATCCAGACTTCCCGAGCGAAACCCCGGCCAAGTTTCAGCCTGTCACCGACGGCTTCGAGTACATCAAGCGCGACGTGATGATCCCCATGCGCGACGGCGTAAAACTGCACACCGTGATCATAGTCCCCAAGGGAGCCAAGAGCGCCTCCATCCTGCTGACGCGCACGCCATACAACGCCACGGCTCTGACCAGCCACGCTGAAAGCCCCCACCTCGGTTCAATTTTGAACGGCTACGACAATGCCACCGAGGTAATCGTCGACGGTGGCTATATTCGCGCCGTGCAGGATGTGCGGGGCAAGTATGGTTCTGAAGGCGACTACGTAATGACTCGTCCGCTGCACGGCCCGCTGAATCCAACCCCGGTCGATCACGCCACCGACACCTACGACACCATCGACTGGCTGGTGAAAAACGTCCCGGAAAGCAATGGCAAAGTCGGAATCCTGGGCATCTCCTACGACGGCTTCACCACCTTAATGGCACTGGTCAATCCGCATCCCGCGCTCAAAGTCGCTGTGCCCATGAACCCCATGGTCGACGGATGGATGGGCGATGACTGGTTCCACAACGGCGCCTTCCGCCAGCAGAATATGCCGTACATCTACGAACAGGTGGGGACGCGTGCCAACGAGGCCAAATGGTGGACAAATCACTTCGACGACTACGACGTGTACATGGAGGCGGGATCGGCGGGCGAGCTCGGCCGCCGGCGCGGGATGGAGCAGATCGGTTTTTGGCGGAAACTTATGGAGCATCCCAGCTACGATTCCTTTTGGCAGGACCAGGCGATGGATCGCATTCTGGCCGCGCAACCGCTGAAGGTACCGACGATGCTGGTTGACAGCCTATGGGACCAGGAAGACATCTACGGCGCGCCCGCGTTGTACAAAGCGCTCAAAGCAAAAGACACGGCCAACGACAAAGTATTTCTGGTCCTGGGCCCGTGGCATCACGGTCAGGAAATTGGCGACGGCAGCACGCTCGGCGCTTTGAAATTCAATGGCGATACCGGGCTATACTTCCGCACTCAAATCTTGCGGCCATTCCTGGACCACTACCTCAAAGATGGCGCGTCCGCCGATGATGTCGCGCCCGTAATTGCGTTTGAAACCGGAACAAACGTTTGGCGGCGTCTGCCCGCCTGGCCCGCCGGCTGCACCAGCGGCTGCACGATCAGGTCGACTCCGCTCTACCTGGAGGCGGCTCTAAAGCTGAATTTCGCCGCACCGAAAGACGGGGATGCGGCCTTCGACGAGTACGTCTCCGATCCCGCCAAGCCCGTCCCCTTCCGCCGACGTCCTAGTCAGCCCGTGGGCTACGACAACGGCCTGACCTGGCCGCAATGGCTGGTGGATGACCAACGTGAAGCGTCTGGCCGTTCGGATGTCGTCTCATTCGTTTCCGATGTGTTGACCACGCCGATAAAAATTAGCGGGCAGCCGGTCGCCAATCTCGTCGCCTCGACAAGCGGCACCGACGCAGACTGGGTAATAAAAGTGATTGACGTCTATCCCGATGAGGTCGCCGGTCAGCCCAGCATGGGAGGCTATCAACTGATGATCTCCGCGGACATCTTCCGCGGTCGCTATCGAGAGAGCTTTGCCACAGCCAAGCCCATCGCCCCCGACAGGCCGCTGCCATATCGAATCACTCTACCCACAGCCAACCATGTCTTCCTGCCGGGTCACAAAATCATGGTTCAGATTCAATCAAGCTGGTTTCCGCTCTACGACCGTAATCCGCAGACTTTCGTGCCCAACATTTTCTGGGCAAAACCAGGAGATTACCGAAAGGCAGTGCAGCGCGTCTACCACGCAGGCGCCCAGGCCAGCTTCATCGAACTGCCACTGGTCGTGACGCCGTAATGATTCACCATTTGAAGGCGCTTCGAAACGCAGCTCTGAAAGGTCGCTTGGAAGGGCCCGGCTTTTCAGCCGGGCCGTACCCCTCGGAAACTACCCGCGGCTTTAGCCATTGAGGCCGGGCCAACAACGAGCTCCGCTGGCTGCAGCTTATGGGCGTGTGGCTGCGCTCGATGTTTCTTTACCCGCTCCTTCCCGTTCCTTCAACCTCTCCAGAATCATCGGCCCCAACTGCGAAACGCTGCCCGCCCCCAGCGTTAAAATCATGTCGCCAGCTTTTGCCACCGCCGCCACCGACCCGACCGCATTGGCGAATGAGTCGGCGTACTGCACCACCTTTGGGGTCATCGTTTCTCTGATCCGCTGCGCGAGAATCTCCGCGCCAACGCCCTCCATCGGCTTCTCGCTGGCGGCATAAATATCGAGCACGAACAGCGAATCCGCATCGCCAAATGCCGACGTGAATTCCGCCATCAGATCGCGAGTGCGGGTGTAACGATGGGGTTGAAACACCACATGAACTTTGCCGAAGCCGCACTGCCGCGCCGCCGCCAGCGTGGCTTTGATTTCCGTAGGATGGTGTCCATAGTCATCAATTACGCTCACTCCCGCCGCCTGTCCGCGCAAATGAAAGCGCCGGTCCACGCCGCGAAATTGATCGAGCGTCGCACGAATCGGTTCAACTCCAACATCCAGGCCGATGCCGACCGCGATCGCCGCGGTGGCGTTCAGAATGTTGTGCACGCCCGGAACGTGTAGCGTAAATTCGCCCAGATCCTGTTTGCGATAGCTCACCCTGAATCGGCTCAGAGGCTGCCCATGGCCCCTCACCAAGCCTCCTGCATTGCCCGTATTCAGCTGGATATGGAAGTCCGAGCCGCGCTTGGTTCCATACGTCAGGGTGCGCCGCTGCACGCGTGGCAGCAACCGCCGCAATAGCCCATCGTCGTTGCATGCCACCACCATTCCGTAAAATGGCACACGGTCCATAAACTCGAGAAACGTATTCTTGACGTCTCGCATGTTGCGGTAACAATCCATGTGCTCGCGATCAATGTTGGTCACCACCGCCAGAATCGGGGACAGCTTCAGAAACGAGCGATCACTCTCATCCGCCTCGGCGACCAGATATTGCGACTTCCCCAGCCGCGCATTCGATCCCAGCGCGTCAACCCGGCCGCCCACCACCACGGTCGGATCAAGGCCGCCCCCCGCAAGCACCGCCGCGACCATCGACGTCGTTGTTGTCTTCCCGTGCATGCCCGCGACGGCAATGCCGTACTTCAGGCGCATCAACTCCGCCAGCATCTCCGCCCGCGGAATGACTGGGATGTGAAGTTTGCGCGCCTCGGCAACTTCAAGATTCTCCTCCGCGATCGCCGAACTGGTAACCACGACCTCCGCTCCGTTTATGTTTTCTGCCGCGTGCCTGTCGAACACCGCCGCGCCCAATCCCGCCAGACGCTGGGTCACGGCAGAGCTTTTCAGATCCGATCCCGAGACCTTGTAGCCCAAATTCAGCAACACCTCGGCAATCCCGCTCATGCCGATGCCCCCAATCCCCACGAAATGTATGCGCTGAATTTTGGCAAACATGGAATCAACTCCTTGGCCGCTGATTTACGCGGATCCAACACAAACCAGTGAAAGCTTTTTGCGATCACTCGTACATTGTCATCCTGGGCGAAGCGGTTGCGGAGTCGAACGAGACTGGCAACTAAGCAGCGCCGCCAGCTCATCCAGGAGTTCTCTCATGACTGTCCACCGATCGAGCTGGTGCTGAAATTCTCAGCCAGAATCTGATTCCCCAACCCCGGCCAATCGCGCTGCCAGCGCCGCGATATCACGCGCTGCATTCGGATGCGCCAGGCTCCGCGCCGCCGCACTCATCCGCTGCAGCCTGGCCGGATCGCCAAGCAATGCTGCCACTGTTTCCACCAGCCAAACTCCATCCAGCTTCGACTCCTCAACCACCACAGCGGCTCCCGCTCGTTCGAGCGCCTTCGCATTTACCCGTTGATGATCGTCCGCCGCCCGCGGGAACGGCACAAAAATCGCGGGCTTCCCCGCCGCCGCAATTTCCGCCACCGTGCTCGCGCCCGACCGGCAGATCACCAAATCCGCGCGCGCAAATGCCGCCGGCATATCCTCGATAAACTTGAAAACCTCAGCCCCGTCGCCCAGCCTGTCATAGGCGGCCAGCACGTCATGATGGTTACGCTCACCGGTCTGGTGGATGATGTGAATGCCCGGCATCTGCCGCAGCAGCGCCGGCCAGCACCGGATCATCGCTTCATTGATCGCGTGCGCCCCCTGGCTTCCGCCGAATACAAGCAAGGTTCGAGCGCCATCCCGTGGCTGGCCGCCCATCTCGAAGAATGCCTGCCGCACCGGAACGCCTGTCACTTCAGCGTGCCGAAAATATTTGGCCGTCTCTTCAAAATGCACCGCCGCCGCCGACACGAATCGCGCCACCACACGGTTAGCAAATCCGGGCACCACATTCGGTTCAAATGCCAACGTAGGGATGTGCTTCACCACCGCAGCCAGCATCGTGGGGCCTGAAGCATATCCGCCCACGCCAATCACAACGTCAGGCGCAAACTCGTTCAGCATGCGCCCGGCATCCCAAACCGCCCGAGGCAAATCGAATGCGGTCCGCGCCCGCGTCATCAGGCTCACATTTTTCAGCGCCCCCACCCGCACCAGTTGCAGCGCATATCCCGCCGCCGGGACGAGCCGGTTCTCAATGCCGCGCGCTGTGCCGACGAACAAGACTTCCGCGCCGTAACTTTTCTTGAGTTCGTTGGCGATGGCAAGCGCGGGAATCACATGTCCGCCCGTCCCGCCGCCCGCCAGAATGGCACGCATGAGCTGACTATAAACCAGGGAATGCTACCGGCCATCAGAAGGAATGGTTGATTTTTGATTGCCGATTGTTGATGGAAAGACCCAAGCTCTGACGGATTGCTAACGCCGGGGGTAGGTAAGCAACCATCAAAAAATCGGCAATCAACAATTGCAGGCCCTCACTCCGCCTGCTTTGTAATATTAAGCAGCACACCCACGCAGGCCAGCGTCACAAACAACGACGACCCCCCGTACGACACCAGCGGCAGCGGGATCCCCTTGGTCGGCATCATCCCCAAAACCACGCTGATGTTGATGAACGCCTGCAAGACCACCATGCTGGTGATGCCCACCGCCAGATAGCGCCCGAAGGTATCTTCCGTCCGCCATGAAGCCCGCATCCCGCGCCACAGAAAGATGGCAAACAGCGTCACCACGAACATCGCTCCCACCAGGCCCAACTCTTCCGCAGTCACCGCAAAAATAAAATCAGTATGCGGCTCGGGCAGATAAAACAACTTCTGTTTGCCCTCCATCAACCCCGTTCCCGTCACTCCGCCGGTAGCCACGGCAATCAGGGACTGAATAATGTGAAATCCCGTCCCTTGCCGGTCCGCGTACGGATTCAGAAACGCCAAAATGCGGCCGCGCCGCCAACTCACATGAAAAATCAGTAAGTACAGCGGCAGCAGCGCTGCTCCGAACGCATAGCCGAAATACCTCATGCGCATCTCTGCCACAAAAAGAATGCAAGCCGCTATTCCCGAACAGGCGATGGCCGTACCCAAATCGGGCTGCAAGACAATAAGTCCTAGAAAAACCAGTACGGGCGCGGCTGCCGGGAGCAACGTGTTGCGCCAGTCGTCCATGCTCTTGGTACGGCCTTCGAGAAAATAAGCAAGAAACAGAATCAGTACCGGCTTGGCCAACTCGGAAGGTTGCAGCGAGAAACCACCCCAACGGATCCAACGGTGGGTATTGTGCAAGCGATCCAGAAAGAAGACAGAAATCAGGAGTAACGTGGTCAATCCCATCAGAGAAAAAACTACCGCCGGACTTTTGTAGCGGCGGTAATCCAGGCGCATCGCCACTGCCATCGCCACCAGTCCCGCTACCGCCCACAACAGCTGTCGCAACAGAAACGCATACGGCGAACCATACTTGTCCTTGGCCATCACCGCCGACGCCGAGAACACCATCACCAACCCCACAAACACCAGCAGCATGGTGACGGTAAACAACCAGCGATCCACGCTCACTCGCTTTGCCATGGGACATTTATTTCACCACGAAGTCAGCGAAACACGGAGGATTCTTGTCGTGGAATTCACTCCGTCAAGTTGACTACCGTGGTTCCCGGGCGCGAGTCGTCTCGCTGCTCCCCAGTTGGCCGGGGTCCAAAACCCGCCACTGGCGCCCCTTTCCGGAAGACATGCAAGGACTTGCACGTTGATATTCACCGATCCCACTGTTTTTTTGCTTCATTCTCAAATTTGCCGCCCCAGAACCGAACTGTTCCCGGGCAACGCCGAAACAGCGGCACCTCCATAGCTGAAAGAGGCTCACGTCCCCACAACTTCGGCGGACAGCGTGCGCACGATTTCTTTGAACACGCGCCCCCGCTGCTCGTAATTCTTGAACTGATCGAAGCTGGCGCACGCCGGAGCCAGCAGCACCACGTCGCCCGACTCCGCCACAGCGTTCGCTTTTCGAAGGGCGTTCTCCAGAGTATCGGCGTGCACGACTTCAACCCCTTTAATTTGCGATTCGATCTTCGGCGCTGCCGTGCCGATCGTGTAGACGCGCTTCACGCGCTGGCGCAACAGATTGTTGAGCAAGGTGTAGTCGCTGCCCTTGTCCTTGCCGCCAAGAATGAGGTGGATGTTTGCCGGAAACGACTCCAGCGCCTTGGCGGTTGCATCCACGTTGGTGGCCTTGGAGTCGTTGTAGTATTCCACGCCGCGGATCGTCGCCACATATTCCAGCCGATGCTCCACCGCCTTGAACTCGCGCACTGCCTGCCGAATTTTCTGTGGAGCACATCCCATCAGCGCACCCGCGCAAACCGCCGCCAACACGTTCTCCAGATTGTGCGCACCCTTCAACGGAATCTCTGAGACGAGCATGATTTCGCGCTGCTGCGCTCCATCACGAAACAAAATGTTTCCATCAAGCACCCAGGCCCCTTGCTGCACTTCCTTCCGACGGCTGAACCAGAACACTTGCGCCTTTGTTCGAGCAGCCATGGCAACGCAGGTTGCATCGTCGGCATTGAGCACGGCCAAATCTGTGCTCTGTTGATTCTCGAGAATCCGCGCCTTGGCATCGACATAAGCCTCGAACGTCCGGTGGCGGTCCAGGTGATCGGGCGTGACGTTCAAGATCACAGCAACTTTCGGCCGGAAGCTGTGAATGGTCTCCAACTGAAAGCTCGACACTTCAAGCACAATCACGCTCTGCGGTGTGGCCCGCTCCGCCAAGGCAATTGCCGGGGTCCCAATGTTGCCACCGACCAAAGCTGGAAGGCCTGCTGCGGTCATAATCTCGCCCGTGAGCGTGGTGGTCGTCGTCTTGCCGTTTGATCCGGTAATGGCAACGATGGGCCCAGGCAGAAACCGCGCGGCCAGCTCTATCTCGCCAATCACGGAGCCGCCCAGTGCGCGCGCCTGCACGAGGGCTGGGGCGTCCAAGGGAATGCCTGGACTGACCACGATCAGATCCTGTCCCCGAAAAGTACGCTCGCCGTGGCCGCCAGTCTCGACCGTGATCCCATGATCGAGCAGCAGGGGAATTTCGCTGTGCAGCTCGTCGCCGGTCTTGGTATCGGAAACGGTGACCCGCGCGCCGTGTGCCTTTAAAAACAGAGCCGAGGCCACCCCGGACTTGCCGAGACCGACCACAAGCACGCGTTTACCGGTGAGATCCATGCCTAGTCAATGGTTGATTTTTGATTGTTGATTTTAAAATCTGACCCTTCCCGAGAAAATCCCGCTGTGTTTTTCATTCAACAACGAAAACTCAACCATCACACAATTGTTTTCCGGTGTTGGCGGCCTCATCGCAACTTCAGCGTCGTCAGCGCGAACAGGGCAAAGACCAGCGACGCGATCCAGAAGCGGACAATAATCTTCGACTCTGACCAGCCGATCAATTCGAAGTGATGATGAATCGGGGCCATCTTGAAAATCCGCTTCTTGCGCAGTTTGTACGATCCCACTTGCAGGATCACCGACAGCGCCTCAATCACAAACACGCCGCCGATGAACGGCAATAGCAACTCTTGCTTGATCACTACTGCGACTGTGCCGATTGCGCCGCCCAGCGCCAGCGATCCCACGTCCCCCATGAACACTTCCGCGGGATGCGCGTTGTACCACAAGAATCCAATCGCCGAACCCACCATCGCTCCGCAGAAAATTGTCAACTCACCGACCTGCGGCATTCTCGGCAGTTCAAGATAGGTGGAAAAGGTGGCATGGCCGCTCACATAGGTGAGCACCGTGAGAGCTCCCGCCGCGATCACGGTGCAGCCAATCGCGAGTCCGTCGAGCCCATCTGTAAGATTCACCGCGTTGCTCGCACCCACAATCACAAAAGCGACAAACGCAATGAAGGGCAGAAACGCCAGCGGCCACAGATGCGGATAGTATTCAAGCCTTTGCACCACGAGATCTGGATGGAACTGCTTGAAGAATGGCACGATGAGCTTGGTCGAATACATCCCGTAGGTCTGCATCGCAATCAGCATGACGGCGATCACAACGCTGGCTGCAATCTGCAAGCCCAGCTTCCCTCGGCTGGTCAAACCCAGGTTCCGGCGGTGCGCCACCTTAATATAGTCATCGGCAAATCCAATTGCGGCGAACGCGCAGGTGCCGAACACCGCAATCCAGACAAAACGATTGCTCAGGTCCGCCCAAAGCAGCGTCGGCACCACGATGGCAATTGCGATCAGCAACCCGCCCATGGTCGGTGTGCCGGCTTTTTTTTGATGATCCTTGGGGCCCTCCTCGCGAATGTATTGTCCGATCTGGAATTCACGCAGCCGCCCGATCACGAGCGGACCAACGATAAGCGCGGTAAACAGCGCGGTGAGACTGGCAAAACCGGTGCGGAAAGTCAGGTAGCGGAAGATGCGGAATGGCGGAAAATAATGTTGCAGCTTCAAATACAGCAGCCAATAGAGCAATCAGCCTCCGAATCGCTTCGCAATCTCAGTTTCTGCCATCGCGGCGCGCCTGCCAAACCTCCATGGCTCTTTCCAACTTCACTCCGCGCGAAGCCTTGAGCAAAACAACGTCGCCGTCTCGCGTCTCGCGCGCCAGCCACTCCCCCGCTTCCTCGGGAGTCGCCACGAACTCCCCGCGCGCTCCTGCACGCCGCGCCTGCTCCACCAAAGCCTGCGCCTGCCCGCGCACGCCCACGACGACATCGATCTTAATTTTCGCGGCATGCTCGCCCGCCTGCCGATGCATTTCCTCGCTCGCCGGACCAAGCTCGAGCATCTCGCCCGCCACAACAATCCGTCGTTTTGCCGCCATTGCGGCTAGCGCATCCATCATTGCGCCTAAGGCCTTCGGATTGGAATTGTAGCAATCGTTGATCACCGTGATGTTACCCAGTCGGACGACCTCGCCCCGCTTGTCTGCCGGCGTCAGCGTCGCCAAAGCACCGACCGTCTCCGATGGGTTCAGTCCGCGCTCCATACCAACGGCCACCGCGGCCAGAGCGTTAAGAATGTTGTGCGCTCCCACCAGCGGGAGCCGCGTATGCTCACGGCAACCGTTCACCAAGACATCGAACTCTGAACCTTCTACCCCGCATGCCACAATATTCTCTGCGCGTACGTCGGCTTCAGGCCGCGTGCCATACATTATGACCTTGCCATGGAAATCGCGACCGAACTGCGAAACGTAATCGTCATCCGCATTCAGAACCGCCGTCGAGCCCGCTGGCAGGGATTCAATCAATTCATACTTTGCCCTCGCGATCGCAGCCAGGGAATCGAAAAACTCCAAGTGCACCGGCGCCACGTTGGTCACCACCCCAATCTCCGGCTGCGCAATTCTAGCCAACGTCCGAATTTCCCCGGCGTGCGACATTCCCATCTCGATCACCGCCACATCGTGTCCTGGTTCAAGCTTCAATAGCATCAGCGGCAATCCAAAATGATTGTTAAGGTTTGCCTCCGACTTCAGCGCGCGAAAGCGTGAGGCCAAAACATGCGCGATCGCTTCTTTGGTGGTGGTCTTTCCCGCCGAGCCCGTGACCGCGATCAGCGCCTTTCCCCAGAGCTTGCGCACCGCCGTGGCCAGAGTCTGAAGCGCGGCCAACGTGTCATTTACCGTAAGCAATCGCGCTTTGCTGCCATAGCGGGACAAATCACTTCTCCTCACCACGGCAGCTGCAGCGCCTTTCTTCAGCGCCTGCTCTACAAAATCGTGGCCGTCCAACCGTTCCCCTTTCACCGCGAAGAAAAGCTCACCGGGCTGCACCGTCCGCGAGTCGATGGAATATCCCAGCGCAACATCATCGGCCACGTACTCGCCCGTGGCCGCAATGAACTCGCCGATTCTGGCCAGCGGCAGTCTCATATTCGCGGCCCGGCAGCCGCGCTTGCAGCTTCGCAATCGAATCCCGCCAGCCGCAACGCCTCGCGCGCCACTTCCACATCATCAAAAGGACGCGATCCCTCCCGCGTGACCTGCATCTTTTCATGTCCCTTGCCCGCCAGCAGAACGATGTCGCCCGGCCGCGCCTCGCCAATCGCCAGCGCGATGGCTTTTTTGCGCTCCGTCTCCACCGCGTATTTCGCGCTAGTCTTCTGCAAACCGACCAGCGCATCATTCATGATGGCGCATGGATCTTCACTGCGTGGATTGTCAGAAGTCAACACCACGAAATCGCTGCCCCGCCCGGCCACGTCGCCCATGAGCGGACGCTTCGTGCGATCCCGGTCTCCTCCACAGCCAAAAAGAGTGAGCACGCGACCGGTCGATCCGTGGTGCGAAACGAACTCTCGCGCCAGCGCCGTCAGATTGCGCAGCGCGTCATCGGTGTGCGCGTAGTCCACCACCACGGTAAAGGGCTGCCCACAGTCCACGCGCTCGAACCGTCCCGGCACGCGTGTCAATTTCTCGATCCCTTTAGCAATCGCCTCAGCTTGGCACTTGCGCGCATAGGCAGCGCCGGCCGCGGCGAGAATGTTGTATACGTTCACCCTGCCGATCAGTGGCGAGAAAACTGGAATCTTGTCTTCTGGAGTGATCAGATCAAAACCCGTGCCCCGTGGAGTAATTTCCACTTTGTCCGCATGCAAGTCGCCGCGCTCCCATCCATACTTCAACACCAGCGCGCTGCGCTTACGGCTGAACTCCGCCAGCTTCACGCCATACTCGTCATCCACGTTTAGCACAGCGGCACGTGGTGCATCGGTGCCACATCCCGCAAACAAAACTCGCTTAGACGCAAAGTACTCGTCCATCGTTTTGTGGTAGTCGAGGTGGTCCCGCGTAAGATTGGTAAACACCGCTACATCAAACGGCACGCCAAACACGCGCTCCTGCTCCAGGGCATGAGACGACACCTCCATCACCGCATCGGTTGCGCCCTGCCCCAGCGCTTCATTCAGGATTCGGTTGAGATCCAGCGCCTCGGGGGTGGTATGTGGCGCGGGAAGAACTTTGCCGGCCACGTGATACTCAATCGTTCCGATCAGCACGCTCTTGCGCCCCGCTGCCGCCAAAATCGACTCCACCAGGAACGCCGTTGTAGTTTTCCCGTTCGTCCCGGTGATGCCGGTCACGGCCAACCGCTCCGCCGGCTTCTTATAAAAGTTCGCGCTCAATCGCGCCAGTGCTCGCCTGCCGTGGGGTACTACCGCCCACGCTACCTTATCCCGCGCCTTCTCTGCGGCCGAATCCGTGACCACGCTTACTGCTCCGGCCTTGATCGCCTGATCAATAAAGCGGTTCCCGTCGCTGCTCTCTCCACGCATGGCTACAAACACGCATCCCGGCTTCACGCGCCGAGAGTCATATTCGACACCACTCACTCCCGGATCTCCGCTTTGCGAGAGAATCTCCGCACCATCCAGCAGCTGCTCGAAGGTCATCGTCAAGAATTATATGGCACCATCGACTGGCCCACGACAGCCGGAGGTATGGTGTGCACCACCAATCTCAATTTCTTGACCAGCCCAACCGGGTTACTAACGATATGTTTACCGACGGCGTTTAGCGCGCTATATTGCCCTCATGGCCGCCGGAACCAGCACCTCCAAGTACCGCTGCGCCCAGTGTGAGCAGCCGGAAATCCAGTGTCGGTGCGAGAAGTATTGCTGCCTCTGCCAGGCGACGATGGAGGTGAGGGTTTGCCAGGACGGCCTCATGTACTGCGACGCCTGCCGCGAGGCCTGCGACCTCAAGATCTCCTCGGACTAAGTCCGCGTAATCTTCTCCGCCCACCCTGGCACAGGAATCCCGCGTGCAGACCGTTGCAAATTATTCAGTTCACCTTAGTCGAATTTCGCCAGCAACATCCCGCCCACGAGAGTGCCTCTGACTACTCACCGCAATCAAGAGCGCGACAGAATCCACAATGCGGGGGAAGAAATGAAGAGATCAGGCAACCCAGCTGAAGCCGATGAATTGGGGAAGATCCCGCCCAGGTGGGGCCGCGCAGTGCCGGACAGTCCGGAGGCTGGCTACGGCTTTCCCCTATAGCAGACGCCGCTGAGGAAAGCACGGAAGAGCTCTCGGACACGAATCAGTCTTGGGAGAGCGCGGCAGTCGAAACCAGCGAAGACGCCGCCGACCATCCGGAGCGGCCGGCGCATACCCATGAGGAATACGGCCGCCCCGATGATGTGCCACCGAAAGCGGCGAGGCAATCGTAGCCGGGCCAGTAGTCTCAGACCCTTACTTTCTCTTGAGCACCACCACGGTCCCATTGTCATCGAGCGCAGCCTCATTGACCTTTCCGCTGGCGTCAGCTTTGAACTCGATGGTTACACCGTTCTGACCCTTCATATCGAATGTCGTCCCGCGCTTCGGAATCAGCTCTACGTCCGGCTCTCCGGGATTGCTGGCAACCAGCGTGTGGTCGCCGCGCAGAGAAATCGTGATCGGCGTAGGACTTCCGGGGATCTCCCACTGTCCGGTGAATGCTTCGACGAACTTTTTATCCGTCAGCTGCTTGTCCGGAAGGCGCGTAAATAAAATGTCTTTCACATTTGTCTCCAGGGGCAACGACAGACTGGAAATATCCCCGTTCGCGTCGGAGAGAAACATGACTTTCGCGCGCGCAAACTCATCAAAGGGATCATCCGGGACCTGGAACACGTCGTAGTGGAGATGTTCCACGCGCCTGGTGATGCGGTTCACCGTCATCTTGAATCCCGCGCCATCCTCGGCGATGGAGACCACACCGTACCCTGAATTTCCGTAGTCGCCCACGTAGTCTTTCAAATCGTGCGAGGGATGCGTTCCCGTCTTGTGGGGCGTGTAACCTTTGTTCTTCGCCTCTTGCATGGATGCCTTCGCCTTCACCTCTTGCTCCAGATAGCGCTGGCTCCAGGGCACCTGGTCAAGGCCGAGCAGGCGGTCGAAAACGTTATATACAATCGCCTGCGGCAGCGCCGTGCCGTCGAGGTTCGACAGCACGACCACACCGATTCCATCGTCCGGCAGGAAGGCCAGTGCGGCGCTGAACCCATCAAGGTTGCCGCCGTGTCCCACCTTCTTATGTCCGCGATAAGCGGAGATAAAAAATCCCATCCCGTAACTGGTCTCGCTCTCCTCTTTGTAATCGGGCGCGCCCTGAATCACCATTTGCGGCGTCTGCATCTGGACAGCATTGTTCGACGAGAGCAGCACTTTGCCCTCAAGCTTCCCTTGGTGGAGATGGAAAAGCAGATATCTGCTCATGTCGGCAACGTTGCTGTTGATCTCTCCCGCCGGACCGATGGCGCAACGATCAGGACATTGCTCGTCAAACGGAATCCGCTTCACTTCCGACTTCACGTCAAATCCCTTGCGGTAAGGCTGGGCAAAGTCGGGAGCGTTCTGCGAGTCCTTGACGGAGAACGTGGTCCCATTCATTCCCAGCGGAGTGAGCACACGTTCGCGGATGGTATCTTCCCAGCTCTTGCCATTCAGTTGTCCCACGATGTAACCGGCCGTCATGAACATCAAATTGTTGTATTGGAATCGGCTGCGCAGGGGCTTGTTGGGCTCGAGAAACTGGAGACGCTGGATCAGATCTTCACGGGGAAAATCGGAGCTGTACCAGACCAGGTCATGGCGCGGCAATCCGGTGCGATGCGTAATCAGATCGCGAACCACCATCTGCTCCGTCAGAACCGGGTCGTACATTTTAAACGTCGGCAGGTACTCGCGGACCGGTTGGTCCCAATCCACTTTGCCTTCATCCATCTCCATACCCAGCGTGGTCACGGTGAAAGATTTCGTAATCGAGCCGATGGCGAATAGAGTATTGGGCGTCACCGGCAAGTGCTTCTCAGCGTCGCGGTAGCCGTATCCCTTCAGCAGAATTACTTTGTCGCCCTGCAGCACTGCAACGGCTACTCCCGGAACCTTCCAGTCTTTCAGGGCCTGCGTCACGAAGTCGTCAAAGCCATCAAGCCCAGGCTTTGTTGCGGATGGCTGGGCCTTCGTCTTGCTGGCTTTGTGATCGTCCGCAAAGGATGATGAGAGGAGGCAAAACAGCGAGACCATCAGCAACCATGTCGAGACACGCCTCATGGAAAGCTCCTTTAACCTTGAGATGTGTGATGAATCCGGTACCAGAAACTCGGAGGGTCGCTAGATTACCACTGCTTCCTTGTACTCGCCAAACACCTTCCGCATGGCGTCGGAAATCTCTCCGACTGTCGCATTGGCCTCGACTGCCGCCACAATCCGCGGCATCAGATTCGCGCCCGAGCGGGCTGCTTCTCCTACTTGCGTTAAAGCGTCTTGCCATGGCTGCTCATTCCGTCGCGCCCGCAGCGCCCGCAGCCGCTCCACTTGCTTCGACTCAAGCGCCGGATCAATTCGCTGGATGGGAATCGCTTTTTCCCCCTCCACCGTGAACCGGTTCACTCCGACAACGATCGCCTGCTCCCGGTCGACAGCCTGTTGATACTCATACGCGGCGTTCTGGATCTCCTGCTGCACGTAACCGCGCTCAATTGCCCTCAGCATGCCGCCCAGCGCTTCAATCTTCCCCAGATACTCGGCCGCGCGTTTCTCGATCTCATTGGTAAGAGTCTCGACGTAGTACGAACCGGCCAGCGGATCGATCGTCTGCGGCGCGCCCGATTCGTACGCGATGATTTGTTGTGTCCGCAACGCGATTCGAGCCGCCTGCTCGGTCGGCAGCGCCAATGCTTCGTCGTACGAATTCGTATGCAACGACTGTGTCCCGCCCATCACCGCGGCCAGCGCCTGAATTGCCGTGCGGACAATATTATTCTCCGGCTGTTGCGCCGTGAGAGTTGAGCCCGCGGTCTGGGTGTGAAAGCGCAGCATCCATGACCGTGGATTCTTCGCCTTGAAGTACTGGCGCATGATGCGCGCCCACATCCGCCGTGCCGCGCGGAACTTCGCAACTTCCTCCAGAAAGTTATTGTGCGCGTTGAAAAAGAACGAGAGTCGTGGCGCGAATTTGTCCACATCAAGCCCGGCATTGATCGCCGCCTGCACGTAGGCCATGCCGTTGGCCAGTGTAAACGCCACTTCCTGGACGGCCGTCGATCCTGCCTCGCGCATGTGATAGCCCGATATCGAAATCGTGTTCCACTCGGGCACGTGCTCATTCGCCCAGGCAAACATATCGGTAATGACCCGCATCGCCTGCTGCGGCGGATAAATATATGTCCCGCGCGCTATATATTCCTTGAGCACATCGTTCTGCACCGTCCCAGAAAGTTTGCGGATCTCCGCGCCGCGGCGACGCGCCACCGCCACATACAACGCCAACATTGTCGACGCCGTCGCATTGATGGTCATCGAGGTAGAAATCTGGGTGAGATCGATGCCATCGAACAGGCGCTCCATGTCCTCGATGGAATCAATCGCCACGCCCACCTTGCCCACTTCGCCTGCAGCCAGCGGGTTATCCGAGTCCAGCCCAATCTGCGTGGGCAGATCAAACGCCACCGAGAGGCCGGTCGTGCCGTGGGCCAGCAGATATTTGTAGCGCTTGTTCGACTCCTCGGCGTCTCCCATGCCGGCGTACTGCCGCATGGTCCACAAACGCCCGCGGTACATCGTGGCCTGGACTCCGCGGGTAAAGGGATATTCGCCGGGATACCCTACTTCATGCTCGTAGTCCGAGCCCTTAACGTCGGCAGGCGTATAAAGCGGCTTCACCGGAATGTGAGAGGAGGTTTCGAGCCCGGCAGCCGAGTCAGCAGAGGCGCCAGACTTCGACGCCGAAGCCTGGTCACCAGAAACTTGGGTTTTGAGATTCCCCGCCATCAAATCATTCTCTTTAAAGCACCAACAGCTGAGTGGTCATCCGAGCAAAACCAGAACCTGAGCATCCCGGGGCAGCGGCAATCGAAGCGAACTTATTGCCTTTTGATTATTCGGGCGAGCGTGGACAAGCTATCCCTTCTTCTTCACTCTCCAAAACGAAGTCACCCCGAACCAGGCAAACGTCACTGTGAAACAAATTGCAATCACCACCCGCCCCGATCCTACTCGTCCGGCCTGGTATTTTGCATATTCGTGCGCCAAAGCGACGCCGCCAAGGCCAGACATAGCGAGGAAAACAAACCCTGTTACCTCAAGCCAAAGCTGGTGAAGCACGCGCCCGAACGATCGCGCAGTAGTACGCGCCGCCGCAGTAATTGCGCGGATTGTGCGACTGCGTTCGGCATGCTGTCCCGCCAAACGTCCCGCCACTCGGGCAACGACTCCCAGCTTTCGTGCCGCGGAAACCTTGCTCACGGCCTCGATTTTAACAGTCTCTGGCGCTACAATGGCGCAGCCTGTCGCCGAGCGAACCGTTAGCTTGCGATCGGCATCTAAAACAGAGGAAGCCGGATGCCCACAGCAACCCCCGATTTCGCAAATTTGAAGTCCGGCCTGAAAGCGAGCTGGATAGCGGGAGATTTCGGCCAGATCGCGAACTTTACCGCAGCAGAGGCTGAAAAGTTTGTTCAACGGATCGGGATCGCGCCTGGCGCTCGCGTTCTCGACGTCGCCTGTGGCACCGGAAACATCGCAATTCCCGCGTCACGCGCCGGCGCGTTGGTAACGGGCGTTGACATCGCGCCCAATCTGCTCTCGCAAGCACGCAAGCGGGCTGCCGCCGAGGGTTTGGAACTTGACTTTGATGAAGGCGACGCAGAAGAGCTTCCCTACGCCGATCACTCGTTCGACGTCGTGCTGACCATGTTCGGTGCCATGTTCGCCCCTCGACCTGATCGAGTCGCTGCCGAGTTGGTTAGGGTGTGCAAACCGGGGGGATTGATTGCCATGGCAAACTGGACTCCCGAAGGCTTTGTCGGGAAGTTTTTTCAAGTCACCGCCAAAATGGTGCCGCCCCCGCCTTCCGTTCCCCCTCCAGTGCTTTGGGGCGATGAGCAAACGGTTCGCCAGAGATTTTCCAATACCGCTTCAACTCTGAATTTGGTCCGGCAGAAAGCGCAGTTCAAGTATCCGTTCACGCCAAAAGAAATGGTCGAATTCTTCCGCCGGTACTTCGGACCTACCCAGACGGCATTCTCACGACTGGACGAAGCAGGACAAACCGCTCTGGCTGCGCAGTTGGAATCGTTATGGACCGAATACAATACCGCAAGCGACGGCACAACCAGCGTCGAGGCGGAATATTTAGATGTGCGCGCGACTCGCGCGGGAAGCATGATTTAAGGTGATTTCAACAGGGGGACCACGTGGATCAACAACTTAAGCAACTGATGAAAGAACTCGGCGAAGCCATAAACGAATCTCTTTCTGACTCTGAAGCGATCGCCGAAGTTGTCTCCCGCATCAAAGAGGGCGGCTACGACGTTTTCCTGGTACTCGAAGCCACGATCGGCGTAAGCAAGCAAGGCGAAAAATCCTCTGACAAGACTTCTCTCGTAACCACTCTTTCTACCAATCCCGAGTTCAAGATCAGTGAACAGGATCTCAAATTTCTCAAGTCGCTGCGCATCAAGATCGACGAAGAAAAGTGACAACAAATCCACTGTTGATTTTTGAATGTTGAATGTTGATTGAAAACCCCACGCGGACAAATTTCAAAACCGCCTTTCTGTAGCTCTCATTAAAAAATCAATAATCAACAATTCCGTTCTCGTCGGTCAGCACCTGATCGAGCAACTGCCTCAATACGGCACCGCTACCGCTGTCAGAAACGAATCGGCGCCACCACAGCCGGTTCGCCGGGCGCGGCAACCTTACATGGTTGTGCTACCATCTACTGTTTTCCTGTCGCATGCGTCGCGCAGTCGCGGAGCGTCACTTCCAGTGCAGCGGGTGTAACCAGGGTCTGAACACAGTCGCTTTAGGAATTCCGAGGCAGTCGGATGAAAGACACTCTTGGAGTCCTGCTCGCAGGTGGCGCGGGGGAGCGCCTCTATCCTCTCACTCGCGACCGGGCCAAGCCGGCTGTCACCTTTGGCGGCATCTACCGCATCATCGACATCACACTTTCCAACTGCATCAACTCCGACCTGCGGCGCGTGTACATCCTCACCCAATACAAAGCGCTGTCACTGAACCGCCACATCCGCGAGGGCTGGAACATCGTGGGCCGCGAAATAGGGGAGTTCGTCGAAGTGCTTCCGCCCATGAAGCGGGTCGGCGAACAGTGGTATCAGGGCACCGCCGATGCGGTTTACCAGAATATTTATTCCATCGGCTCGGAACAGCCCAAGTACGTGCTCATTCTTTCCGGCGACCACATCTACAAAATGGACTACGGCAAGATGATGAAGCAGCACCTGGACTCCGCTGCTGACATTACTTTGGCTACAATCCAGATCGATCCCGAAGAAACTTTCCGTTTCGGAGTGGTCGATGTTGATCATGACGGCCGCGTCAACGGCTTCGAAGAGAAACCGAAAAAAACAAAACTGCGTTCACCTTCGAACCCCAACAAAGTCGCTGGCTCCATGGGTGTCTACCTTTTCAATGCCGACGTCCTCATTCCCGTCCTCCTCAAGGACGCCGAGGATCAGAGCTCCAGCCACGACTTCGGCAAAGACATTCTGCCGAAGATGGTCGACGATTACCGCGTCTTCGCCTACGACTTTATTGACGAGAATAAGAAAGAAGCTCTCTACTGGCGCGACGTGGGCACGCTCGAGGCCTACTACGAAGCCAACATGGACATCATTTCGGTCTCGCCGATTTTCAATCTCTACGACGAAGACTGGATTATTCGGACGCACCAGCGCCAGTATCCGCCGGCGAAATTCGTCTTCGCTGAAACTGGACGCATGGGCACCGCTCTCGACTCGATTGTCTCCAATGGCTGCATCGTCTCCGGAGGCCTGGTCAAGAACTCCATTTTGTCTCCCGACGTTCGCGTTAACTCTTACTCAGAAGTTGACTCCAGCATCCTCTTCACCCACGTCAGCATCGGACGCCACTGCCGCGTCCGCCGCGCCATTGTCGACCGCGACGTTCATCTCCCCGAGGGCACCACTATCGGCTACGACGCCGAAGCCGACCGCCAGCGCTACTTCGTAACCGAAACCGGCATCATCGTCGTCACCCGCGACTATTCCTTGTTCGAGAATCCCGTCACTATGGACTACTTCACGTCGGAGTGAACGTATTCGACATTGATTTGGATATCAGACTGGAGACCCGTAATAAAAGGCGAACCAAGCACAGCGGCAACATGCGGAGTTGTTGGACCGCCTGGTGAAGCAGTAGGAACACCGCACAAAACACATGACCTCGCTGAATGAACGGGGTCTCTGCCGGCGTGTGGTGGGAGGGTTAAGAAAGCCGGTGCTGTGGTTGCTGACTCGCTGCAGAAACTCTTCCTTGACGCTCCGTCTGGGGCGCTCTAATTTGTTCGGGTCGTCGCGAGACCTCATCGAGGCCGCAGTTCGGTGGGGGAAAAGAGAGGTATCAGCGCCGCCCTTTCCTCCCGACGAATGCTGATCTCACCATCGGTTGGGTAGAGGACTTGCACCTCCCAGCTGTCGCACATGCTCGGCTCACATAAAAAAGGCACCCTGACAAAGCCAGGATGCCCAGGTCGGCAGAATCGTGAAGTTTAGCCTCTAAATTCCCGGAGGCTTTTGCTGTTCCTGCTCCCGCTTCTTTTTCTCCTGCGGTGTCTCGGGCTTCTGTTGCGGGCGCTGCTGTTGCTGTGGAGCTGGACGCGTCTCAGCCGGCGGCGGAGTGCGCTGCGGCGCAGCTTGCTGCCGCTGAGGTTCGGGTTGCGGCTGCGCCGCTGGTGGACGATTCGCTTCCGGTCGGTTGTTCGGTTGAGCTGCCGGCGGACGATTTGGTTCGGGTCTGTTCGGCTGAGCTGCTGGCGGACGATTTGGCTCCGGACGATTGTTCGGCTGCGCCGCAGGCGGACGATTCGCCTCGGGTCTGTTCGGCTGATTTGGTTCCGGACGATTCGCCTCTGGCCTGTTCGGCTGAGCTGCCGGCGGACGATTTGGCTCCGGACGATTGTTTGGCTGCGCCGCAGGCGGACGATTCGCCTCGGGTCTGTTCGGCTGATTTGGTTCCGGACGATTCGCCTCTGGCCTGTT
>Ga0137418_10000359_pt1 | contig 39959 bp, 32 predicted proteins | sample CZODoug3_1_2_16f_FD_122242 | JGI IMG/M metagenome (GOLD analysis project Ga0137418, IMG submission 122242) | Vadose zone soil fungal communities from Angelo Coast Range Reserve, California, USA - CZODoug3_1_2_16fungal (Hybrid Assembly) | ecosystem: Environmental > Terrestrial > Soil > Vadose...
GCAGCCGCGTAATCGCCCGCGAAACCGTCGCCGCGATTCGCAAAAACGTTCTGGCCAAGTGCTACGGCGGCGACATCACCCGCAAACGCAAGCTCCTCGAAAAACAAAAAGAAGGCAAAAAGCGCATGAAGCGCGTAGGCCAGGTGGATATCCCGCAAGAAGCCTTCCTCGCCGTCCTAAAAGTAACCTCCACCGGCGACGAAGAGTAGCCTTCGGTTTTGATTTTGTCCTTCAGCTAGCCTCCTTATCCTTAACTTCAGTGATTAATTCTCCGCGGTGGAGTCGGATGTTTACGGTGTCGCCTACGGCTACTTGTGCTGCGTCGCGGAGTAGGTGGCCAGCGGCGTCGGTGGCTATGGCGTAGCCGCGTTCGAGGGCGCGTAGGGGGCTGCGTTCTTCGTGTTGGAGGCGTAGGCGGTCAAGGCGCTCGCGTTTTGCGCGGAGCAGGCGTTCGGCGCGGGCGGCCAGGTCGGTGCTGCGTTTTTCGAGGCGCAGGCGCAGCGTCGCAATCTTCATACGGAAATCGAAGGAAAGGATTCGCATGTGGGCGGTGGTGAAGCGGTGGCGCGAGTGGCGAATATTTGCGCGCAGGCCGTGGGCGAGGCGGGAAGTGAGTTCGTCGGCGCGCTGGCGCTGCTGGCGCAGGAGATCTAGCGGACGGCGGAAGCCGCGGCGCGCGGCGTTCTCGTGCACACGGCGGTGGAGAACGAGAATACGATAGCGAATTTGCTCGACGAGCGCGCTGCGCAGGTCAGCGATGTGCTTGTCGAATTCGCGGCGGGTTTGTACGACTAGCTCAGCCGCTGCCGAGGGAGTCGATGCGCGGACATCGGCTACAAAATCGGCGATGGTGAAATCGGTTTCGTGGCCCACCCCCGAGATTATGGGAATTTCGGAAGCGGAGATGGCGCGGGCGACTTCTTCTTCGTTGAAGGCCCAGAGATCTTCGAGCGAGCCGCCACCGCGGGCGAGGATCAGGACGTCGACCATTTTTTGGCGATTAAAGAATCGCACGGCGCGGACGATTTCCGCAGAAGCGCCATCGCCCTGGACGCGCACGGGGTAGAGCGTGAGGTGCACATTGCGGAAACGGCGGCGCAAGATGCGGACCACGTCGCGGACAGCGGCGCCACTGGGCGAAGTAATCAGGCCAATCCGGCTAGGTAAAAGTGGCAGCGGCTTTTTGCGATCGGCGGAGAACAGCCCTTCGGCCTGAAGACGCTTTTTGAGCTGCTCGAAAGCGAGCTGCAGCGCGCCGAGCCCGACCGGCTCGATATTCTCGACATAAATCTGATATTCGCCGCGGGATTCGTAGACGCTGATGGAGCCGCGCACAGTGACGTGCAGGCCGTCTTCCGGGCGGAATTTCATGGTGCGGAGCTGATTCTTGAAGCAGACGCACTTTAGCTGCGAGCGCTCGTCTTTGAGGGTGCAATAGATGTGGCCGGACTGGGCTTCGTGGCAATTGGAGATTTCGCCGCTGACCCAGATGTCGGTGAAGTTGCGAGCGAAGAGGTCGCGAATCCTGGAGGTCAGTTCGCTGACCGTGAAGGCGCGGCGCTCGGGCATGAGGTTGAATTGAAGTTGGCTCATGCGCGGTTTGGAATGTGGGTGGTTGCGAAAATGGAAGAGGGTACCCCCCCACCCCCCCTTTTCTCGGATGTGTGGCAGGGAAAGGACTTAACAGCGCATATCTTTGTATGTGTGGCAGGGAAAGGGGTTACGTTAGTTTTACGCGTTTCTGTGGCAAAGAAAGGGGTTACGGACGTGAACGCAGAAATGGAATGCAGGCTTGCAGCGGGAAGGTGCCGTGCCAATATCACTCCTTATGATAACAGACTAATTACTATTTGTCAATGAATTATTTTAAGTTCTTTGATTTGTGGGAGATGGGCAGGCTCTTGGAGGCGTCAGAGATACCAGGGCCATGGTGACCGCCACTGCTTGAGGATGAGGAAACCGGTTCAGGAAGGTAGTACATCTGCGCCATGATATTGAAGGTTTCAGCGGCGTCGCAGCGCTCTTCGAGGGTGAGTCCGGACCAGAACGTCAGAACGGCTTCGTCGACGGCTTGGGCATAATCATCGGTCTCAATCCGGAAGTCCCAGTGGAACGGCGACCCGTGGCGGTTGGTGAAGGATACGCGGACCAGATACACCGGATACATTGCCAACGCTTCTCCAGTTTTTCGGATACATTGCGCCGGCCGGGTTGGCGGACGTAACAAAATAAATAGCGATGATTCAATAACTTACGAACAAATAGCTTTCAGAAAGAAGTGCAATCCCCACGATGAGATTGACTCAACCCGTTGGTCGGCGTCTATCAGCGGAGTGCTGTATTACCTCATGGAGTGAGGTGTAGAGAAAAAAGTGGAGAAAGCCCCCGGCCGTTAATAATGAAGATCCCAGAGCAGTCGTAAGGCGCCATCCGCGAGGTGTCTGGCGTCGGACACCAGCGGATCAATGGGGAGGAAACACTACCCCGACCCGAGGACATGTATCGGGTTTTGGTGGAGCAAACTCCAGCACTGGTTTGGCTGGTCCGGGATGCGGGAGCGCGTCAACGAGTTGAATGGAGTCATGGAAATACGCTCTGATAGCCAGGGGACGCTTGTGAGGGTCACCGTTCCGATCCCTTCCAAAACTAAACAGCAAGCTTATGATGAGTAGCGGAGGCCTTGGCTGCGCTTAATGAAGGAAGCGTCGGCAAGAACTGACGATCTGGGGCATTCACAGGGAAGTGAGCGACCTGTTTTGCTTGGCAGGAATTTGGCGCGTACCGCGTGGTAAGATATAGGCACGCAGTGGCGCTATGGTGCAACGGTTAGCACGTAGCCCTTTCAAGGCTAAAATACGGGTTCGATTCCCGTTAGCGCTACCAAACTTCTGTTGGCTACGATTCTTCTGTAAGTGATTCGCAAGGTTTTTCTCTCCATCGGCTTCGGACTCCGCGCCCACTTGCTGCGAATGAATTGAGAGTGCGATTTGCTACGCGAAACTGGCGAGCATAAACTGGGTGTGTACCTGCGAGGAAACCAACATGGCTGCACCATTGCGTACTTCCAATCCTGCTTTGAATGAGAAGGCATTTCGCGGCGAGGTGACACTCGGCGGCGAAGCGATGACTTTGCAGGGCACGGTCAATAAGACCGGATTGCTGCTGCTGTGCGTGGTGGCGACGGCTGCGTGGACATGGGGATTGGCGCATTCGGAAACGCCGGAGGCGGCATATCCATGGATGATCGGCGGGATTTTTGGCGGGTTCGTCACCGCGCTGGTGACGATATTCAAGAGAAGCTGGGCGCCGATTGCCGCGCCGCTTTACGCGCTTCTAGAAGGACTGGCGCTTGGGGGAATCTCAGCGTTTTTTGAACGAACTTACCATGGGATCGCGGCTCAAGCGGTGGGGCTAACGTTTGGCGTGCTTTTTGTGATGCTGGTCGCTTACAAGACCGGAATCGTTCGCGCGACCGAGCGGTTTAAGCTTGGCGTGATCGCAGCGACCGGGGGGATCGCGGTGTTTTACCTGGTCGTGATGGTGCTGGGCTTTTTTCATGTGAATCTCGGCGCGAGCGTGCTCTACGGCCACGGGTCGTTGTCGATTGCTTTCAGCCTGTTTGTGGTGGCGATTGCGGCGCTGAATTTGGTGCTGGATTTCGACATGATCGAGACCGGCGTGCACATTGGGGCGCCCAAGTACATGGAGTGGTATGGGGCGTTTGGGCTGATGGTGACGCTGATTTGGCTGTATTTGGAAATTTTGCGATTGCTGGCGAATTCGCGGCGGCGGTAGGGCACCAGCAGAGTTGTGTTCCTTCCGTAACAAACCTAATTCCATTCTGCTGTGAGTTTTGCTTCCGAGCCTTCAGCGGGAGCGGGTGGTGAAGCTTGTGTTGGAGGCGGGGACTACGCAGGCTTGTAGCGGGGGCCAGCCGGGGTCGGTGGCGGGGTTGCGGCAGAGGGTGGCGATTGCCGGGGTAATTTGGGCGGGGGCGACCACGCCATTGAGCGGCTCGGCGTAGACGGTGTAGACGCGATTGATCGGGAGATGGTCGAGCTCGTAGGCGCCGTCGAATTGCGCGGGGCCGGGGGCGGCGCAGCTCCAGCCGGCGAGGGTTGCGGCGATTACTGCGCCGCTGGATTGGTCGACCGCTACTACGTGGGCGCCGAAGATGCCGGAGACGCCGGGCGGGGATAGCGGGAGAGAGAGCGGATTGGCGGGCAAGACGTGGCCGGTGATGATGCCGAGGTTTACGATGTCCGCGGGATCGGGATAGAGGATGCGGAGGCCAGTGCGATCGTCATCGCCGAGGGGCGCGTCGAGTTGCTGCAGGCTGGGGCGAGGGCCGTTGAAGGTGCCGGGGGCAGGGGCGTAGGGATACATCATCGCGCTCCAGACGGCGGAGTGGCTGAAGCCCAGGGAATGGCCCAGCTCGTGGGTGAGGACGGATTGGAGATCGTAGGCTTTGGGCGAAGTGGGGAGGGCGGCGGGCGTGGCGAAGGTGACTTGCGCGTCTGTGGGATCGAAATAAATGTCGGCGTCGAGAATCTGGCCGAGCTGGGTGGCGGCGGGGCTGCTGCCGATTTGTTCGCCGAGCGCGTCCGAGGTGATGACGCGGGTGAAGGCGAGGACGCCGGGGGTGAAAGCCATGTCGGCTTGATCGAAGCAGATGGAGTTGAGGCCGTCGGAACCGCAGGCGTTTTGTGTTGCGGTGCGCTGCGGCGTGGTGACGGTGGCGGGGATTAGCGTTGTGCCGGGGACGGCGGTCCAGACGGCCAGGGATTGCGTGATGACTTGCTCGATTTCGGTGAGGCGGGCGGCGGCAGTTTGGTTTTGCGTGAGGATGGATACGGGATTGGTGCCCAGCGTGGTGCTCCAGCGGACGGAGAGGCTGGAGGCTGCGGTTAGTTGATGGGCGCGGACCGGGCAGGCGGAGCCGCCGGATATGGCGACGGGCTGGCGAACGTCGGGGACGATTTGGTTGAAGGCGTAGCCTGCTGCGGATTGCGCGGTTGCGGAGACGTATATTGCGGCGAGCGCGATGGCGAGGATTTTTGTTGATGTGGCGATTTTTTGTTTTTGCATCGAGTTGTTCACCGGCAGATTCCCATTTTCATTTTGTGTTTCGATCCATTGTGAAAGCGGCGGCCCTTCGAGGCTCAGGGTAAACAAGAGCGCCGCACTCCAAAGTTCAATTCCTTTCGGGTTTTCCTTCGAGGGCGCGGCGCAGCTTTAGCTGAAAAATTGCGACGGGTAGATTGCGGATACCACCGTGGCGGAAGGTTCGCGTGCGCGGGTCGAAGATGGGCGCATTGGCGGAATCTTGCGTGACGGTTTCGACTCCACTGTCCGCGTTACGAGCGACGCGGAAGGTACCTTGGGCCCAGCCGAGCACGCGAAAGGGCTCGCCGGGGCGCTCCCACAAGAATAGGTAGACCTCTTCACCGGGGCGGAAGATGGGGACGCCGTCTACCTGCGAGTGCAGATGGCCGGAGACGCCCCCGATGGTCCGGACCGTGACGATGCCGGGGAGAAGACCTTTGTTGCGCTCGAGGACTTCAAAGCGGGTTTCGGTCCAGAGCTCGCCGCGGTCCCAGTGGAATTCGGAGCCGAGGCAGCGCAGCCGGGCTACTGCCGAGGATTGCTGCGCCAAATCGTTGAAGTTCAAGCGGGCGAGCGTGGTGGCGTTGGCGAAGGCGGCGGTGAGCCCGAGAAGGATCAGGCTGGCCAACAAGCAGAGCCAAAGGAATTTTCTGCGTTGCACGAAGCTCATTTCACTGCACCTCCAGAGCGCCGGTGGCGGCGGTCTTGTCTAAATTTGTGTTTTGAATGAAGAGCGTGCGCGCGCCGGGAATTGCGGCGGCGGAAATTTGCAGCGTGAGATGAATGATGCCGAGGCCGGCGGGCTGCTTGGCGATTACGGTGACGTCGCCGGGGCCGGTGACGGTGTAGGCCATGCTGGTGTCGAGGCCGCTGGCGGAGAAGAGGCAGATGTCGGCGGCGGCGGCTCCGGTGGCGGGCCGCAGCAAGGGAACGGGATTTCCGGCTAGCGAGCAGGAATTATTGGCGGTGGAGAAAACGCCGAGGGCGGCGACGTTGAGGTCGACATCGGCGTTCGGCAGGGAGACGCCTGCTGTGGTGGGATCGACGACGATGATGTCTTTGCCGGCGGCGGTTGGCGCAGCGGCGGTGAGCGAGATAATTTCGTCCGAAGCATTCGGGGCAATTATGGCGAGGGAAACGCTGTTGGACGTGGAGGTGTCTGGATTGCGGATTTGGACGGAGAGATTGCCGGGGGCAGCGAGATCGGCGGCGGTTACGGGAGCGGTGCATTCCGTGACGGCATTGCACGTGGTGGTGCGTGAGGAACCGGCAATCAGGAGGACGGAACCTGGGCCGGGAGCGGACGCGGCGAAATTGCTGCCGTCCACGCGAAGGGTGAAGCCGTTGGCGGCGCCGGCGTAGGCGCTGGCGGGATGCAGGGCGAGGATGTTCGCGCCGGTTGCGATGGTGACGTTGGCTGAGCCGGATTGGAGCAGATCATCGGCGCTGATGGCGACGATGCTGAAGGTGTTTGGAGACGGGGCGGCGCCGGGAGCGGTGTAGATGCCGTTTGCGTCGATCGCGCCGCACGGGCCGGTGAGCGCGCACGCGGGTCCCTGGATTTGCCAGACGACAGCTTGATTGTTGGCGCCGAGTACCGTCGCGGAAAATTGCTGCACCGCTAGCGGTGCGAGTGTTGCGGCTGAGGGCAGCACGCCTACGACAACGTGGTTGATTACGGTGATCTGCGACGTGGCGCTGCGGGTCGCGTCGGCGATGCTGGTGGCGCGCACGGTGACGGGATTGGGTGAGGGGAGAGCGCCGGGAGCCTGATAGTCGACCTGCAAATTGTTTCCGGCGGATAACGGCTGACATGGATTGCTGGCGACGACGCATATCTGGCCGACGTTACCCGTGCCGTTTGCGAGGCCGTTTACGGTCCAAGTCACAGCGCTATTGGCGCTGCCGAAAACTTGCGCGGTGAGCGTTACGCGGTGATTGCCGGCTAGCGTTGCGGTGCCGGGAGAGAGAGTGACGCCCACACCGGGCTGGATGGTTACGGAAGCTTGCGCTTTCTTGGATGGATCGGCTTGCGGTGTGACCGTGATGGTGATGGTGTTGGGACTCGGCGGCGTGACGGGCGCCGTGTAGGTGGCGAAGGTCGACATCGCGCCGCCTCCGAGGGGTTGTGTGGTTACGACGGCGAGCGTTCCGCAAGCTGCTCCGCTGCAGCCGACGCCGGAGAGCGTCCATGTGAGCTGGGTCGCTGGATTTGAGCCGGCTACTGGCGTGAGCGTGGCGGCGATTACTCCGGAGCCGCCTGACGCAACGCTGGGAGGCGCCGAAAGCTGGAGTGAAAAATTGCTGGTGATAGTGACCGCGGCAGAGGCTTGCTTCGCCGGATCGGCGACGCTTTGTGCTGTGATCGTAGCGTTCGCGGCGGCGGGTAAGATCTGCGGCGCGGTGTAATTTCCGTTTGTGTCGAGTGCGCCGCAGGCGGCTGGGCAAGGTGGGCCGGAAATGCTCCAGCGAATGGCTGGATTCGGCTGGCCGCTGCTGGCGATTGCGGCGTGGAAGGATTGCGTTGCGCCGAGTTCGACACCTATGGAACTGGGCGTTAGCGCGATGGTGATGTCGCTGACGACGGTGATGGTGGCGGAAGCTTGCTTGGTGGGATCCGCTACGCTTTGCGCGGTTACGGTGACCGTCGCGAGAGCCGGCAAATTTTGAGGCGCGGTGTAGAGACCAGCGGCTGTGATGGTGCCAGTGGCGGAACTGCCTGCGGGAATGCTGTTGACGCTCCACGTGACGCTCGTATCGGTTGCGCCGGTTACCGTCGCGGTGAAGGTTTGCGAGTTGCCCAAGAGCACGGAGACGGTTGCAGGAGTTACGGTGACGTTGATGGAGGACGGAGTTGGAGTGGGCGGCGGTATGGGAGCCGGAGGTGGCTGGACAACAGCGGTAAGTCCGCTGGCGCAGCCCGCCGCGCATGTGACCGTGGCGAAAAGAACGAAAATTGCTAGTGCCGGAAAGTGCGGCTGCGATAGTTGGTAACAATCGCTGAAGGCGCTTTGCGAGAGGGGCCGCATGGTGCGGCGAAATGCAGGCGAGGGGCCAGGGAGCAGAGCGGCTGCGGTTCACAGCTTGATTTCCAGCGAGCAAGACACAGCGAGGCCGCAAGTTGCAGGAATTGGGAGCGTTAGATCAGTTAGGCGTGTGTACGCCGAGTTCGGTGATCGCGCCCACGCGCGTCAAATAAGACGAAATCGGCGCTGGGGAATGCCATTTTGAAACCTTGCGCGAGGGGGCTGTTCCATTCGCGAACTACGCTGTTTGCGCGAAGGTCGCGTTTCAATTGGCGATTTGTGCTAATTGTCTGTTGCAGGCGAACCGTGGAATGTGGCGCGGCGTCTAGTAGTTGTACCGGGAGGGCGAGCGTGTTTGGCTCGCGCGTGAGAACGAATGCAGGAGCTGGTTCTGATCCAGCCAATTCGCGCCGCGGACGAGAAGTGGACTCAAGAGGCGGCGCACGCGGCTAGGCGCCGGGAGTTTGAGGCGCGACTGGCGGAATGCGGTCCGCTTGCCTACCGGGTGGCACGCGGCGTATTGCGCAACGATGCGGACGCGGAGGATGTGGCGCAGGAAGCGCTGTTGCGGGCATACCGGCGGTTCGATCGATTGCGCGATCCGCTGCGGTTTCGCGGGTGGCTGGTGCGCATCGTGTTTCGGCTGGCGCTGGACCGCGCGCGTTCGTCCAAGCGTCGCGAGCTGCGAGAAACGGAATGGGCGCAGCCCGCGAGGCGCGGCGCGCCGCCGAACGCGGAGGAGCTTGCGGCGTCGAGCGAATTCCAGGCGCATTTGGAGCGCGCGCTGGAAGCGCTGCCGGAAAAGCTGCGGCTTGTGCTGCTGCTGGCCGCGATGGAAGAGCACACATTGGAAGAAGTTGCAGGAATGCTGGGTTTGCCGGTTGGCACGGTGAAATCGCGATTGTTCGTGGGTAGAAAGAAACTAGCGGAGAAGTTGCAATGCTATGTGACGAATACAAAGACGCGTTGACTGAGGCTGCAGCGAGCGGCGCGGCGTTGCCGAGCTACGTGCGCGAGCATGTGAATTCTTGTGCGCACTGTCAGAGGATGTTTGCTGCCCGGCAGGTCGTTTTCGCCGCAGTTGACATGAGATTGCACACAATTAATAACGTCGAACCGCCTTCCTCGTTTCTGCCTGCCTTGAAAGCAAAACTCGCGGCTGAGACTCATCCAAGGCGGCCCCCGATTCATAGTTGGGCGTTTGCGTGCGCTGCTGCAACCCTCGTTCTTGCTGTCGCTCTTATAGGTCTGCGGCGTGATCAAGGAGGGCAAATCGGCGCGGAATCACTCAGTAGAAGGGAAAAGCCAGCGGCCGGAGCGAATGCCCTAAAGGTGGACCCTATTCAGGTGAGCAAGGCGCCGGATCCTATGGGAGTCGCTAAAGCCCGAATGCAACAGAATTTGTCGGCGGCGAGCCATGATCCGGAAGTGCTCGTTCCACGAGAAGAAGAGGAATATCTGGAAAGCTATTATTCAAGGGTGCGGAAACGGGACGGCATGAACGTTGTCCTCGCGGGCCAACAGGAAACGCGGGCGAAGGCTCTACAGATCGAACAGATCGAAGTGAAGGAATTGAAAATCGAAAGCCTGGACGAAGAGGCGGAACTTCAAGGGACAAATGGAAGATGACGGGCGACTGCGACACTCTGGAGGAAAGATGAAGATTTTGAAAAACTTCGTATTGATTGCGGCGTTTGGGCTAATCGCGATTCGGGCGAACGGTCAGGCTTCGAAAGCAGCAGACAATGCAAGAGCAGAGAGGTCTCCTGATACCAAGGGTGCGGAGACCGCGAAGAACATCGTGCCGCTGAAAGTCACTGTGGTATTCACCGAATATGACGGAGAAAAGAAATTGAGCAGTCTTCCATACGCGCTGTTCGTGAAGGCAGACGAAAACGCTCGCTTCGTGGGAAGGGTACGAATGGGCGTCAAGGTGCCAATCTGGACGGGCGGAAAGGATGCAGGAGTTCAGTATCAAGATGTCGGGTCGAATTTGGATTGTTGGGCGCAAGCCGCGGAAAACGGGAAGTACATCGTCGATCTCTCACTCGAACGGTCATCGCTCTATCCAAGTTCAGGCGGAAAAGGCGACTATCCAGAAGCGTCGAAATTTGATGATCAATCACATCAGCCATTGTTGAGAGCGTTCCGAGCAAATCTGGCATTGATGCTGCGGGACGGACAGACGGAGCAAAACACGATTGCGACTGACCCTTTGAATGGTCATGTGATCAAAGTCGAAGTCACCCTGAACGTCGTGAAGTAATTCTTCAAGTTCCCCCGGAAGCTGCAGGCGCTAATTCGTAGCAATGGATATTGCGAATTCAGGGCTTTACGAAAATCACGGTGGAGTCCATGGAAGGGGGAATTGACAGGTGAGTGCTGGGCCTGGGTGGACTTGAACCACCGACCTCGCTCTTAAAAGTAGTCAGATTTTGCCCGGATAGTTGGCGAATCGTTGGCAAAATGGCCTTTTTTATGCCGCCGTTGGCAAAACAAGGGAGAGAAAACACACCGCGACTTATTACTATGCTTCCAATAAACGTAAGGATGCTTCCGCGCACGGGAAAGTGCGAACGCTTCGTGACCGGGCTTCGATGCCCTGGAATTGGCAGCGATAGCTGAGAAGCCGGAAAAGATCGGCTGTTTATTCTGGGGTCCCCTTAAACACTTGAAACTACAAAAGTTGGCTGCGAGCGGAACTCGCAGCAAGTCCCTGTCGTGACCGGATTGGGTCAAACCTCAGGTATTTACCTTAGTCTCTCTGCAGGGGTTCTTCTGTTTGAGCCGCCAGGCAATCGTGGTATTGCTTTTCGATTTATCACACGCCATGTGGCTGAACGGACCGGGGTCCAGCCAGCCAAGGCGAGGAGGATAGGCTTCATGGCGAAACGAGAAAGCAGTCCGAAGGACTTAGGGGCATCAACGAACCAAGGGGTGGAATTGACGCGTAGCGAAGCGCAGTCAGAATTGCTTCGAGAACTTGTTGCGCACCTCCGTCAGAACCGAAACCAGCTCCGCGAGGAATGGGTGGGGCGCATTTCAGAAACACGACTGCTTACCGCAATGACAAAAGAGGAGATTTTTGCGGAAGCGACTTCAGTGTACGACAGTTACGTCGAAGCTTTGGAAACTGAAACATTTGAAGCATTGCAGGCGTACGCGCGGAATCTTTCGGAACGCATTATTCCGCGAGGTGTCGAGACCCACGAAGTTGTGGGAATCGTTCTGCTCCTGCGCGACGTCCTGGCGCGTTCTCTTTTCGCGAAATATCAGACGGATTTCAAGAAACTGAACCGCATTTTGGATGCGTACGAACCAGCGGCGAACCGGATCGCAAATACGGTCGCGGTGGGCTTCGTTCAAGAACGGGAACGCGTTATCCGTCAGCAACAAGAAGCCATTCGAGAGCTGTCGACGCCTGTCTTACAAGTCCGCGAGCGATTGCTCATTCTACCAATCATCGGCGTGATTGATCCTCAGCGCGCTCGGCAGCTAACGGAACAACTGTTGCGAGGTATTCGGACAAACCGTGCGAAGGTCGTGGTAATCGATATCACCGGCGTCGCAGCAATGGACGTGACGGTCGCAAACCACCTGGTGCAAACCGTTGAGGCTTCACGACTCCTGGGCGCGACCGTAATCGTCACGGGCCTTTCGCCAGAGATTGCCCAAACGTTGGTCACCATCGGGGTCGATCTCGGAAAGATGAACACAGTGGGTGACCTGCAGGGAGGGATCGAACAGGCGGAAAGATTGCTGGGATACAAGGTGGTGACGTTGGCGGAACCGCGATAAGCGAATCCGAGGAAGGGCAGCGTGGAAGTACCGATTCTCAAACAGGGCGATGTGCTGATCGCAACATTTCAAGCAGCGCTCTCGGACGCGGACCTTAATCACCTGCGCGGCGGCCTGGTGCGACAAGTGGTGAAGCATCGCTCGCGCGGAGTGATCGTCGATGTTACGGCAATGGACGTGATGGACTCATTTGCGTCGCGCACGCTGCGCGAAATCGCACACATGATCCGCTTGCGCGGTGCGGAGACGGTCATCGTGGGAATTCAGCCGGAGGTCGCCTTCGCGATGGTGCAGCTAGGATTAACACTGGAAGGAGTTGCCACGGCACTAGACCTGGAAGAAGGGCTGGCGTACTTAATTCAAAAGTTCAAGAGCGTAGAGCAGAGAGAGTAAAAGTGTCGGATGGAGAAATCCGAGTGGCGATAACCTCGGACCAAGATATCGTTGCAGCGCGTCAGAGCGGCCGGGCCCTTGCTGCTGAGCTCGGCTTTTCGGCAACTGATTCCACGCTCATAGCCACTGCCATCTCAGAACTTGCGCGCAACATAGTGTCTTACGCTCGCAAGGGCGAGATCACCGTAAAGACGATCCATGGTCCTAGCCGTCAAGGCATCCTGGTGATTGCTTCCGATGACGGTCCGGGAATACCAGATGTCCTGCAGGCAATGCGTGATGGCTTCTCCACCTCCGGCAGCCTCGGACTAGGCTTGCCGGGAGTGCGCCGTCTGATGGATGAGTTTCAAATCGCCTCCCAACCCGGCCGCGGAACAATCGTAACGGTGAAAAAGTGGAAACAATAAGCGCACCGCTGATCGAATATGGCGTGGCCACCTTTGTGCTTCCCGGTCAGAGTGAGTCTGGCGATCGCCATCTGGTTTGTTGCCACGAAACTGGAATTCTTATTGCAGCAATCGACGGAATTGGTCATGGAGAAGAGGCAGGGGTCGCCGCTAAAGCAGCTGTTTCCCTCCTCAAGACGAGAGCGGACGAACAGGTCATTTCTCTCGTGCAAAAATGTCACGAAAATCTTCGCATGACCCGTGGTGTTGTCCTAAGTCTCGCTTCCATTAACCCATTGCATGGAATGATGACCTGGATCGGTGTGGGGAATGTTCAGGGTGCGTTGATGCGCACGGGCGCTTCCAAGGGAATTGTGGAACAGGAACTCCTTCTCCGCGCCGGTGTTGTCGGCTCCCAATTGCCTCCCCTTCAAGCCGCCGTCCTTCCCATAGCTGAAGGGGATACCCTGATTTTTGCTACGGATGGCGTCAAAAGCGAATTCATAAAGAGCCTGTCGTCTTTGGAGGCTCCACAACGAGCCGCAGATAGAATCCTTGAACAGTACTGCCGCGGAAATGACGACGCGCTCGTGTTGGTGGCTCGATTGACCGGAATTCGGCCATGAAGATGGCGTCCAGGCGAACGACGAAACTGGAAACAAGTTTTGAAGATGACTACCGGTCTGCACTAGGTGAATATGCGGAGCGGAGTGGAGAACCCGGGTTGGGCCGAGCATATGAGCTCGGCCGTAGGGCGATGACGCAAAGGAAGAGCCTTGTCGAGATTGTGGCTATTCATCACCAGGCTCTGCAGAGAATCGTCCGTGAAGCAGGAAAGGAGAAGGGCGATGGAGGGCTGCTGCGGGCGAGCGCCGATTTCCTGACGGAGAGCTTGTCTCCTTATGAGATGGCGTACCGCGGATTTCAGGATGCGGTTAAGGCACTGCGTCAATTCAATGAAACGCTAGAGGGAGAGATCAAACGCATCGCATATGCCGTGCACGACGAGGCGGGGCAGGTTCTTGTTGCAGTCCATCTCGCGCTGGCGAGCTTGGCGGCGGAATTGCCCGACAAACAACAACAGATTAGGGAGCTTGAAGGATTACTGAACAAAGTTGAACAGCAGCTGCGAAGGTATTCTCATGAGCTCCGTCCGACTGTACTAGATGATTTGGGCTGGATTCCGGCTATCCGATTCCTGGCGGAGAGCGTTTCAAAACGCACTCATCTTCTTATCCAAGTCAAGGCAGCTTTCGCCGGGCGACTGCCTGGCGCGATCGAGACAGCCCTGTATCGGATCGTACAGGAAGCGCTCACTAACACTTCGAAACACGCTAAGGCGACCCGGGTTTGGATTCAAGTCCGGCGAGAGGACGGAACTTTGTGTTGTTCCATTCGGGACGATGGTGAGGGCTTTGATATCCGTGCTGTGCATGCGAAGGGCAAGCGCAGAGGTCTGGGATTGATCGGAATCCAGGAGCGCTTGAATGCGGTAGGAGGAACACTCTCAATCAACTCGGCCCCTGGGCGTGGAACGAAGCTCTTGATTCGGATTCCGCTGGAGGATTTCAATGGCGATTCGAGTCGTTCTCGCCGATGACCATGTTCTGGTGCGCCAGAGCCTAAAGTCATTGCTTGAGCGAGAGGGATTTCAAGTCGTTGGTGAAGCGTCCGACGGAAACGAGGCGATACGTCGAGTGAACGCCATGCACCCGGATATTGCCGTGATGGATATCAGCATGCCGATATTGAATGGCGTCGAAGTGGCGCGTGAAGTGAGGGTTTCCTCTCCTAAAACGAAATCGATTCTCCTGACACAACATGATGAGCGTCAGTATATCTCCGAGGCGCTGGAAGCGGGAGTGAAGGGCTATGTTCTGAAGAGTCAGGCATTCGGAGACTTGGTCCAAGCGATCAAGCAAGTTTCGCGCGGACAGCCCTATTTTAGTCCCGGTGTCTCCGCCTCAGTAGTTGAGGTGTTTCACTCGAAATCGGAAAGGCGCAGGGATCTGTTAACCGCGCGGGAACGGCAAGTGCTCCAGTTGATCGCAGAGGGGAAATCGACTAAAGACGTCGCGTCATTACTCGGTATAACCGTGAAAACAGCAGAATCGCACCGCACAGCGCTAATGAAGAAGCTGAATATTCACGAGATCGCTAGTCTTGTGCTGTACGCTGTCCGCCGTGGAATTGTGAAGCCCTGAGTTGTCTCTGTCCTTCCACCCTTCAGAGACTGCTGTTTGCAAGGAACCTTCTAGTCTGCTGAATGCTTAGGATGAGAGCGCAGCAATCGCTGAAGTTCGCAGGAGAGAGCGTCAGAGGTAAAGGCTACTGTTCGAAGATTAAGACTGCGGGATTTAGATCGTTCATCGAAACCACTACGAACTTCGATGGGGAGACTGTATACATGATACCGTTTCCTCCGATACTCCCCGCAATGGTTCCTCTTCCATTTGTTGGTGTTGAGGAGACACTGTAGGTGGCATTGGCCGCAACTCCTGTACCCGCTCCGCTCGGCGCGCCAATATCCTCAATCCCGGTGATGTTGCCCGACGGACTGGCACCGTCCGCCGTGAATTCGCCGGAGAAGATACTGACACCGAGCGTCGCCGGATTGGTCGTCGAGCCGGCATACCTACCGTTTACAGTGCTATTAGTGAGCGACCCTGGCGCCTGCGGCTCGCCGAACCCGAACAACACAGAGCTGTCCGGGACTATGAAGAAGGCCTGGTTGGAACTCACCAGATAAGCCACAACATAATTCGTTCCCGCTCTGATTGCCGCCCGGCCATTGCTACCCAGGCTATACGTCCCGAGCAGCCCACTGACGGAAGTGGGGGCCCCGCCGCAGTTCTGGTCATAGGTCAGGTCGAGACCCCCAACCCCGTTGGCACTGACCAGACCCGCGAGCACATTGGACGCAGGGCCTGTTCCTCCGCCGCACCCGGAACCAGCGCGCCCCGTCAGGTAAATGACCATGTCACCACTCAGCGAAGCGCTGGAGAAGCCTCCAGTGGGACTTTGCTGTTGCAGCACTACTCCATTCAGCAAGGGGGTTGCAATTGTGACGGCGTCGGTCTCCATTGCGAACAGCTTGCCCGCGTTAACGATGTAAAAGACAAGATTGAGGTTCGTTGGCACTCCCCCGACCAACGGAGGCAGGTTCATTATGCCCCGCCCGCTCACAGTGTCGGTTACGACGTAACTTGCCCCAAAGAGATTCCAAGTAGTGAATAATCCTGATTGGTTCACATCTGAGGCTCCGTTGGTGAAAGTGCCTGCTCCGTTCGCAGTGAAGCGGCCGGCTATGGCAGTACGATTGTTCGAGCCGTCCAAGCCGGCCACACCAAACGCATAGTCACCCATTATTTTGGACGTGTTGTACGCGGTCGTGTCCGCCTTTTCCATGGTGCCCGAACCGACTGTTCCGTGCCCTCCCGCGGCGTCAATCTCGATGAACTTGGCGTCGCCGTTGGCCATCATAGCGAACGCAAGTGTGCCTCCACCGGGAATATTCAAGGCCATAACCCCTCTGTGGTCAGCGCCGATCTGATAGGTGCCGGTGAACGGTTGAGCGATGAGCTTCTCTTGCGGGCCTATACCGTTCGTGTCTAGTTCGCCGTTGGTGAGATTCCCGGCGCCGTCCGCCGTGAATCTTCCCACGGCGGCGAAGGCAGTCGAGGCGCCGCCGCCCCCGGTGGTCATCCCATTGAATGTGAATGCGTAATTGCCACTCAACTCGGCGTTGTTCACTCCGGAACTGCCCTGGGCTCGGACCGTCGAGGCAACAATTACCACGAGACACATGATTAGCAGAACATTTAGTTTCCTCATTTTTTCTCCTTGTGGGTTTGAATTCGACGTTGTTGGTCCTGAACCAGCGATCGTGACCCGGATTTGCAACAGACAAACTGCTGAATGGGTGGTCGTGTTCCAGAATTCCCGAGCAGGGTGGCTAAATTCGACCCCGATCATGATTCAATCCGGATGCGGTGTGTAATTTCGTCGACTTCATTTCTCTGGTGATCAGCACTCGCAACGGAACGCCACGGCATCGTGAGGTTTTGCGGGAAACTCTTCAATTGCAAGAGGTTGTATTTCATTAATCCTAAAGAAAAGCCCGAGGATTCCGCTCAGCGTGCGTTCCGAAAAACCTTAGTCTCTTTCTGGATCAACTCACGGAGGATGGCGGGGATCTTCTCAAATTCAGCAGACTTATCGAGGAAGAAATTCGCCCCGGCAGTCAAGCATTCTTCGCGATACCGGGGATAGGGGTAGTTCGTGCAAATCAGAACATGAAGGTGCGGATAGTCTGTGCGAATAGCACGGAGAACATCGAGACCGCTACCTCCGGGCATTTGCAGATCGAGAATGAGGGCGTCCGGCTTCATTTTCTGGATGCCCAGTACCGCTTCCGGCACGTCGCCTGCCTGTCCCACAAGCTGCGCTCCGGGTACCTCCTCCAGCAGATCGGCCAGGCGTTCCACGACTATCCTAGAATCATCGGCGATAAAGATTTTCATCTTTTTCCTTTTCGAGAACCGTCGGGCCATGCACAGAGAATGACAAATTTGCCGGGAAATACATCCGGCGGAAACAGGAATCTCTCGTAGGACAACGTGAAGTAGTGGTGACCGCGCCTGTCCGACATGGAGAGTTCCAGGGCGCCAAAGCAAGGAAAATCACGAACCGCTCTCGTGGTCTCGAGACTGAATGTTCATTCATCTCTAATCCACCAATTGACTCTGAAGAGCGTAGCGAATCAGCTCTGCAGTCGTTTTCATCCCTGTCTTCAACAGTATCCGCGCGCGATAGGTGCTGACCGTCTTCACGCTGAGTGCGATCTCGTCGGCTATCTGTTTGACGGTCCTGCCAGAAGCGATCATCCGAAGCACCTGAAACTCGCGATCTGACAAGAGTTCATGAACTGGGGTATCGGCTTCTCTTCGCAAGTCGAAGGCCAGCTTTTCGGCCAAAGCAGCGCTTACGTAGCGGCCACCGGCGCGCACTCGCCGCACGGCCTCCTTGAGCTCTTCCGGCACGCTTTCTTTCGTTAGGTAACCAGCCGCACCGGATTTGAGTGCCCGCCGGGCATATTGCCCCTCGGGATGCATGCTCAACAGAAGGACCGGTAGCTTTGGCCGCAATCGATGCAAGTCATCCAAGATGTCAAGCCCGCTTTTTCCGGGCATGCTGATGTCCAGAATGACGACATCCCAGTCTTGGCGACGCACGTACTCGATCGTTTCCTGTGCCGTTTTCGCTTCCCCAAATGTCACCCGGGAAAATGCTTCACCAAGGGTCTCCGTGAGCCCCCTGCGGAAGACTGCATGGTCGTCAGCAATAAGAATTCTCATCACGATTCTTTCTGTGGCAAGCTCGAGAGTGGAAGTGGAATCCGCAACGTCACGGTTGTTCCGGAGCCGAGTACTCCTTCAATCTTGAGCTTTCCATTGAGCACGACCGCGCGCTCTTGCATTCCAATGAGGCCGAGAGACTTGCGCGTACTCGCTTGCTCGGCATCAAAACCCCTGCCGTTATCGTGAACCTGGAGAATAAGTTGATCCTGCTCCCTTTCTAAGCGAGCGTCGACTCGCGTGGCCTCAGCATGGCGCACCACATTGGTTAGCGATTCTTGAAAGATGCGAAAAATGGCTGTCGAACGTTCAGAATCAAGGGCAAGCTGTTCCTGCGGCAAAGCGACAACGCAGCGAATCCCTGTGCGGCTCTCGAACTCCTGCGCGTGCCATTCCAGCGCGGCGGTCAGGCCCAAATCATCCAGGGTTCTCGGCCGGAGCTCTGAGGCGATTCTCCGCAAGGTGAAGATCATTTGATTCACCAATTGAATGGCCGAGTCAACCTTGGCCCGGAGCGGAGCCTGTCTCTTAGTTGTCTTGCGGCCAATCAATGCGAGATCCATCTTAATCGCCGTGCAAACTTGGCCGAGTTCATCGTGCATTTCTCGCGCCACCAGCGTGCGTTCCTCTTCGCGCACAAGCTGGAGGCGGGCCGCTAGAGCACGCAGTTGTTCGAGCGACTTCCTAAGTTCTCCTTCGATGCGTTCACGCTCAGCGATTTCTTCTCGAAGTTCGAGGTTCACTTTCGCAAGAACGGCTGCCCGCTGTTCGACGCGGAGTTCCAGCTTTTCTTTGGCTTCTTCTAAAACCTGCTCTCTCGCGCGACGCTCCGTCATATCCCGCGTGAGGTTGACGAATCCCCGCAGATTCCAATTAGGGTCTCGCAGTGCTGTAATTACGACATTAGCCCAAAAACGGGACCCGTCCTTTCGGACTCGCCAACCCTCATCTTCGCACTCCCCCTTCTGCGCTGCCTCCGCCAATTTTATTTCCGGCCTTCCACTCTCTATGTCCTTAGGCTCGTAAAATACGGAGAAGTATTTTCCGAGGACCTCGCCCGTGCGGTAGCCTTTCAGACGCTCGGCGCCTGCGTTCCAGCTGACGATGTGGCCGAGTGGGTCCAGTTGGAAAATCGCGTACTCCCGCACGCCTTCGATTAACAACCGAAGGCGTTCCTCACTTTCGAGGTGAGCCTGTTGCGCATGCTTCCGAGCCGTCACGTTCTCAAAGGCGACCCCCAGGTAATTCTTGGAGAACGGAAAGACCCGGACGCTGTAAATGCCCTGGCGAATGCGCTCGTCACCGTATGAGATCTCTCCCAAGTCTCTTGCCTCCCCGGGACAAAAGTCTCTGAGGCGCTCGCCAGCGAGTGGCTTCTTCAGAAGTTTAGGGAAATCAGCGAGTGTCCTGCCTAGAAGCGCTTCCGGAGTGGACCCGGTGATTTCTGCAGCCGCCGGGTTGAGATCAATGATTCGGTAAGTTTTGACGTCCTGAGGATTCTCAAGGTGCAAGAGGACTACTCCGAAAGGGAGGTTTTTCAGAAACTCCGGATAAAGATCGAGCACCGATCGGCCGCGCTGGCTGTGCGCGGATAGCGCAGCCTGCGCGACCATCCCAGAGATTCGGCTCGTGGTCACAGTTACCCGTCCCTGCTGCTTACCAGATTCAACTCGCCAAGCAAGTGGGGCAAAGACCGGCTCTGCTTTGCCCTTATCCTTGAAATCCGTTTCAGGGTTTTCCTCTTAGCGTGGACAGGACTTCCTGCGCGAGAGAACGGGTAGCACCTGCATATCTGTAGGACGAAGGGAGACGCTCCCGAAGCACAAGGTCTGACGCGAGAATCATTTCTCTGCCGATACTGCCCGAAACAGGACCCGCTTACCGTCGCTTCGCACGGAATTTCAAGAATTCTATGGGTACCTCGGAGCTGAGACTTTGCAAGGGTCTTCAGATCGGAGAGACCTGCGCAGGTTTGTCACTACAAAATCCAGGCTAAGTGATCGGCGCTGCCGAATAGCCGAGTAGAGGACAGGATGAATATAGCAGACCGTCATTCATATCGGACCAGGCGAGACGCGGCCGCATCCAAGACAAAGTTCTGGAGATACACTGGAGCAGCACTATTGGGCCTCGCTGTTGTCTTGGCGTGCTCTGCTAGCGCAACAGCCCAGCGAACAATCTGGCCGAGCACGATTGTGCCTGCGACGGTGGATAGTGGGTCCAGCGGGCCGGTCGAGCTGGGCGTTTTGTTTAAGGCAGACACCAATGGCTCCATCACTGCCCTTCGCTTTTACAAGAGCGCGGCCAACACCGGCCTCCATGTAGGCCATCTGTGGAGCCACACAGGCGCTCTGCTGGCCACAGTGACTTTCAGCGGGGAAACCACGTCTGGCTGGCAGCAGGCCAACTTTTCAACTCCCGTGGCCATTACGGCGAACACCATGTACGTAGCCTCCTACCAGAGCGCGAACGGGCATTGGAGTGTCAACTGGAACTATTTTGCGACTTCTGGAGTGAAGAATCCTCCTTTGTACGCCCTGCAAAATGGGAGTGGCACGCCAGATGGGGTGTGGGGAACCGCCGGTGCCTTCCCCACGCATACGAACGCTTCGAACTACTGGGTGGACGTAATTTTCAGCAGTGCGGCTGGCGTCGCGCCTTCGATCACAGCGCAACCGGCAAGCCAAACGGTTACGGCAGGCCAGACCGCAACATTCTCCGTCGCCGCCACAGGCACAGCCCCACTCACCTATCAGTGGAAGAAAAACAATGCGGCCATCAGTGGTGCGAACGCATCCAGCTACACCACGACGGCCATGACGAGTTCCGACACTGGAGCGCAGTTCACCGTTACGATCAGCAACCCCGTGGGAACAGTCACCAGTAACCCTGCCACCATCACAGTTAACGTGCCACCATCAATTACTGCGCAGCCGGCGAGCCAGACTGTGACGGCAGGTCAGACGGCGACATTCGTGGTTACCGCTACGGGCACCGCTCCGCTCAGCTACCAGTGGCAGAAGAACGGAGCAGCCATCAACGGTGCGAACTCAGTGAGCTATACCACCTCAGCTACAACCACTGCGGACAATGGCGCACAGTTTACCGTCGCCATCAAAAATGACGCCGGTAGCGTGATCAGTTCCGCCGCATCACTGAGCGTCAACGCTTTGTTACCGACCGCAGCGTATGCCTTCAACGAGGGAAGCGGAAACACCACAGCAGATGCCTCCGGCAACGGAAACACGGGGAGCCTGTCCGGCCCTTCCTGGACGACAGCGGGACACTACGGAAACGCTCTTTCCTTTAATGGAGCCAACGGATATGTCGAGGCGTCCAATTCCAACTCCTTCAATCCTGGAACGGCGGCGACCTTTTCGGCCTGGGTGAATGTGCTTGCTGCCAATGCCGACATTTCCTCCGTCATTAACAAATGGAGCCAGACCATCGATGACGAGTATTTATTCGGGCTGGATTCGAGCAATCGTCTCACCTTCGCTTGGCAGACCACGGGCGGGAATGTATGGGGCCCGCCTTCCTACTACATCGTTTCGGGAAACACCCAAGTTCCTTTAGGCACGTGGACTTACATCGCGGTCGTTAGAAATGGCCCGGCGATCAGCTTCTACATCAACGGGAATCTTGATGCTTCGTTCGGCGCCGCGGCGGACGCGAATCCCTTCCGAAGCGGGATCAACACGCTTCGTATCGGTGGGCAGAACCGCGGGTCGGTGTCACGCGTCTTGAATGGCACGATTGATGAGGTGCGCATTTACAACCAAGCGCTGACCGCGGCCCAGATCCAGGCTGATATGAACGCGCCGATAAGTACTCCGACTGTTCCGCCCTCGATCACCACTCAGCCGGTCAGCCAGACCGTTACGGCCGGACAGGCGGCAACGTTCTCGGTTACCGCAGCGGGCACCGCACCATTAACGTATCAGTGGCAAAAGAACGGAACTGCGGTCAGCGGAGCTAACTCGGCCTCCTACACGACACCAGCTACAAGCACATCTGATAACGGCGCACCGTTCACCGTCGTGGTCAGCAACTCGGCGGGCAGCGTGACCAGTAACACCGCCACGCTTACCGTCAACGGTATTACAGTGGTGGCGCCATCGATCACCACTCAGCCAAACAGCCAGACCATTATTGCAGGGCAGACCGCCACCTTCTCGGTATCTTCCTCCGGTACTGCTCCGCTCGGCTATCAGTGGCAAAGGAACGGAGCGGCAATCAGTGGCGCAAATTCGGCGAGCTACACGACCCAAGCCACGACGACGGCAGACAACGGCGCACAGTTCACCACCGTGGTCACCAACTCGGCAGGCAGCGTCACCAGCAGCGCCGCCACGCTCACGGTAAATGCCGCCACCTACTTGCTCAGCACGAGTCCGACGAGCTTGAGCTTTGGGAACGTAGACATCGGGAGCAGCAGCTCGCTAAACACGACAGTGACGAACAATGGAAACTCGAACGTCAAGATTTCTGGCGTGACGGTCATGGGCGCTGGATTCAGCACAAGCGGCGTCACTTCCGGCACCGTTTTGGCGCCCAGCCAATCAGCTACGCTGACTGTTGCGTTTGCTCCAACGGTCGCCCTAAGCGTAAGCGGCAGCGTCAACGTGATCAGCAATGCCACGAACTCGCCGGCAATAATTTCTCTGACTGGCACGGGTGTCACTCCCGTCGCGTCGGCGTTCCCTGTTTGGGTGCAATCCAGTCTGGTCCGAGTTGGAAAGACTGACGCTGCGGGCACAGCTTCTTCCATCAATCTGTCCAGCGCGCGTGGCGAGACCGTAGACACCCAAATTATCGTGCAGGCTCCCGCTGCTGGCTTGAGTAACGTGAACTTGAGCTCCTCCGTGCTGACAGGTCCCGCTGGCGCAACAATCCCCGCATCCAACGTGACGTTGTATCGGGAGTACTACCTGAGCGTTACGGGCACAGCGAATTACGGCGGCGGCAGCAACCCCCCGCTGGGTTCGGGCACCTATCCGGAGCCGCTCATACCCTTCAATGACCCGGAGACCGGGGCGCCTCTGTGCGGGACAACGGCTACACTCAAAGCTTGCAACGCCGCCATTACCGGAGGGCAGAATCAACCGTACTGGATCGACATTTCCGTTCCTCGCGGCCCGCTTAACACCCCGCCAGGAATCTATACCGGCACGATTTCGGTTATTGCTACTCAAGGCACCGTCACCATCCCGGTTACGTTGACGGTGTGGAATTTTGAGCTTCCCTCACAACCCTCGGAAGCTTCCCTCTGGACCCTCTGGCCTCCGGCCGCTGGAAACACCACAACCACCTTGGGGCAAGCCCTGATGCGCAACAAAGTTATGGGTTGGTACGATGTGGCCGCCAACGCATCCTCCGACATTGCTAATTTCGGCCTCAATCGTTCCGGACTGGACGGGTACTACTTTATCGGCATTCAGTGCAACGGCTCGTTTAGCAGCATCCCTTCGACTAGCCAGATCAATGCGGCGGCGGCCAATTTCCCGACAGGCCTAGCCTTGGATTTCTATCTCGCAGACGAATTGAATGGCTGCACGGCCGACTACTCTCCCATCAAGACCATGGGCACCAATGCTCATGCTGCGAATCGCAGTGTGAAAACCATGATGACCATCAATGCGGTGGACTCTAATCTATACGGTGCGATTGATCATTGGGTGCTGCTCGATTCTCTGCAGCAGTGGCCCGCTCTGCCGTTTACCCATGGCGATCTCTGGAGCTATACAAGTTGCAACGCCGGATTCGGAAATGCTCCGGAGTGGATGGTGGACTATCCGCCGATCAACGAGCGTATCCAGGCAGGGTTCTTAAATTGGACGCAAGGCGCGACGGGCATCCTTTACTACCGCTCCGATGGGTGGACCGCCGGTAACACCATCGGCAGTTGGAACAATGTGGATACCACCGCTTGTGGCGGCGGGCTCGGCAGACCCGGCGATGGAATTTTTCTCTACCCTCCTGGTCCAATCGCCTCCAGCGAATCGGCGCCTGGGATACGGCTTAAAGCCATCCGCGACGGCATTCAGGATTACGAGTACGCGCAAATTCTCAAAAACGTGGGACAAGTCCCCTTCGTGAACTCCACGGTTCTGCCAATTGCTGCGAGCTGGAACAATTGGAGTCATGACCCGAACGCCCTGGAAGCTGCGCGCCTGCAACTAGGGCAACTGCTCCATCAGCTTGCTCCCTAGGAGTTTTTCCGGAGGTCTAAAGCGGCCGCAAAACGCAACAGCCGCGTGTCCTCCCTTAGAATCAGAAACGAGCCGTCAACTCACGTTCCAGAGTCGCGCAATTGACGCTGACCACGTCCGCGGACGCCGGGCTTGAATTGCGATCCCGATTATTTGAGTTCCTCAGGAATTCGCTTGCAAGCTGTCCCATGGTCAAGCATCGTACTTCCCCGTTGCGCACCAGGCCGCCAAGTTCTTCCAGAAAACGTGCGACAACCCTTTCAAGACGCGGCCGCTCGGCATAAAGATTCTCGGGGTGGAACCAGACGTGGAAGACACCTCCGTTTCGACGCACTCGTTCCAATCCTTTTCTCAGTCGCCGCAACCGACTGGAATCAGGTATGTACTTGCGCCAGCCAGCTGCGTATCGGATCAATAGCGATCCCGGAATGGAAACAATCCCCTCCTTGAGTGAAGGCTCGACCATGCATGGTGATAGTCCAACAAAATCTGCCAATATCATGCCGAGAGAGGTGAGCTTCTTGCTTGCAAATTGAACAGGCAATTCATCAGCGTCACGAAAAGAGGTGAACCCCGCGGCTCGAAGCTCAGGCAGGTAAGCAACCGAATTCCTCGGGAAAACAAAACTCGTTGTCGGGATTCCAAGCTCGCGCGCGGTCTGGGCACACAAACGATACTCAGCAGCCGCTCGTTCCCGCGTCATGCCTGACCATCCAAAAGGGACATGTGAAAACGAATGAAATCCGATTTCCTGCTCCGGCTTTGCCGATCTAATCAATTCTACCAGCCGGGCGCCGAACCATTCAGGGTGAGTCAGCTCGTTGCCGTCTTTTGGAACATAGCTGAACCAAGGTTTGGAGAAGTGGGGAAAGGTTACATCTGGCAACCCGGACACGTCCGGCAGGGACGGGCGCATCATCGCACCAACCGCGGCCCAGGTTGCCGAAAGCCCATTGCCAGCAAGGTGATTTAGCAAACGCGGCGCGCCGATGTCGTGAGTCCATCGGGCCATCTCGACTACATCGTTATCAAATCCTAGATCGAAAATGCCCCAACTGAGTTCTAGATCTAAGCTAATTACGACAGTTGGCTGGGTCATTTACATTCCAGTTTTAATACTTCCGATAACTGAATTCCTGTTCGCGTGACAATCTTTACCCAGACCGGCGCGTCCGGATGGCTTAAAATGACGGGAATGTTTGGCTAACGTGCTGGCCCCGAGCCGTTGCTCAAACCTACAACTTTCAAGGGTGCCTCTCCGCGCAGGCCCTTGTATCCGTTATAAAAGTGTTTGTACGCAAAAAGAGGTACCTCCACCAGCCCGGGCAGCGGATCATCTAGAGCCGTCACCGAGAATTCGAGTGGGCTGCGCAAAGAGCGCACGTACGCCCCAGGACTTAACCGTCCTCGGGCCATTTCGTGAATAGCGGCCGGGACATCCGTAATCATGCGCACCCAGCGAACATCTGTGCGCCCTGCCTTTTCTTGCACAGGTAAGCCGAGAAGCATTTGCCACAGGAGATAAGGAAAATCGATGCCCGCGCGTGCGCCCAGCGTGGCCCATGTCCAAAGCCTTGGATTTATGTCCAGAAGCTTGTAGCGTCCGTTTCGGGCATCAAATTTGTACTCAACTTCAACTAGCCCCGTGTACCGAATCGCGGCCAGTAGACGCCGTGAAGGGGCCACGATCTCCGGGACGTCGAGAGTTTCGACAAAAGAACTTGAATGACCGAAATCGATCGGGTACTGCCGCGTCCGGCGCGCCGTGAGAGAAGCAATGGGCTGCCCGTCGCAGCAGAGCGCCGCGTACGAAAATTGCGATTCGCCTCCGCCAGGAATTCGCTCCTGAACGAGAATCAAATCTGGGGGAATCAATTCACGGGCTTGGCGGTACCTTACAAGAAGCTCTTCGCGACTGTCGACAGGCCAGGCCTTATCCGCCGTAAACCGATTTGTCGTAGCATGCGTCGCCGGTTTGAGGATCCCGGGGAGCGCGCCGGAAGCGCCCTCAAGATCTGCTTCACTTGCGGGATAGATCGTATGCGGGCAGTCAACTTGCTGCTCAGCCGCCAACTTGTAGGTGAGGCGCTTATCGTACGCCCAGCGCAAAACATCCCAAACCGGGGTCGACACACGAAATCGGCGCGAGAGCAGTGCGTGGAACTTCGAGAGCAAGGCTGCCGACTCGTCGCTAGTCGGAAACAGCACCCACCGGTTCAGTTGATACCGCTCGGCGAGTTCCAACAGGTACGCCGCTTGTACTTCGCCGTCTCCGTTCGGCCAAGGCAAAGTCCGTCGCGTGTATCGAGAATAGCTGGCCAGCTTTATGTTTGGCGGAGTGACCACCCAGACGGGCACTCCTCGGCGGCCCAAGCTCCTGGCGATCGAAAGGCCATTGAGGTTTCCCCCGATGACCAACGCTCCTGTCGTTTCACTCATATAAAGAACACCAGTGCATGGCGAGCTGCCGTGCGGTTTTCAGTGTTTGAACGTACATGGAGACTATCCGACCTCGGCGGCGATTGGTTCGCCGACGAGAACACGGTCGCTTGTAGCCTTGCCGGCAATGCTGCGGAATAGAGCGCGAGAAGCGTAATTTGTACCGACCACAAATTGCATCAAGGGCCCGAAGCTCCAAACGGCGGGCGCCCCGAGAATGTGCAACTTCGGCACGGACGTTTCAAAGCCTTCACTAAGCCGAGGGTATCCTTGGAAATGACTTATGGACTTCGCCAGCTCCGGAGCAAAGAACTCGTATTTGGAAACGTCCACTCGGTATCCAGTGCCCAGAAAAACATGGTCGATGATTCTGTCGGTCTCGTCATCCAGCCGGACCCTTACGCGGTCGCCAACCGCAGACGCGGAAATGACGTAACTTCCTAGTTTTATGGGTACGTTCTGAAGTCGCCGTACCAGCCAACGTGCTCCAGCCGGCCGGATCGATCGTTTCCGCAGCCAGTCCTGCGCTGGACGCGGGAAACGTCTGACCAAGTCAGGCCGCGCCACAATCTGGCTGATGCCGGCAGGACCAACATCGGTCGGTGCATAGAGGAGCTTTGAGACTCTGGACCCCAAACCTTGCTGAATCGTCCGGGAGACCAATCCACCAAGCCAGTTAATTTGGCGTGCCCGGGCTACCACTTCGACTTCGGCGCCGCTCTCATAGAGCAACGCCGCCGATTCCAGTGCGCTCTGGCCACTCCCGATAACCAGCACTTTTTTCCCAGCAAACCTTTGGAACTCACAATGTTCAGATGTGTGCGACGCTAGCGAGTTCGGAAGATGCGCAAATTGTGCCGGGCGCCAAGCGAACGAACCGATCCCAGCCGCAACGACTACGCGCCGGGCAAGGACCGCTTCACCGACTTCGAAGGTAAGCCGGAAACCCTTTGCATCGACCTCAACGCGGACGATTTTCCTTCGATCAAGATCAGGCGCAGTCTGACGCTGGTACCAAAGCCCATAGTCGACGAAGCGGTCAAGTGGTACAGGCGTAGAAAAGTGATTGCGGCTTGCAGTTCGGTATGCCTCCAGGGTCAATGACCCGTTCGGGTCGGGAATGTGCGATGCTGCCCACCCTGAGCGGAGCAACATTCCTACCGGCATATTGCGTTGCCAGAAAGACATGGGTTCACCCAACGCATGCACGTCCAGACCTTTGATCCCGCGCAAATGAGCAGTCGCGGATAGTCCGTAAGGTCCAGCACCAATGATTGCTACGTCACACCTGGTCATTGTTCGCTCCTGTAGAAATTGATATCTCGTCTTCTCAGCCGCGGTGTTTGCACTCGCGTAGAAATTTCAACTAAGAATTACGAATCGGCTTGTGCAAAAAACCACTCCCTAGGGAGGAGAAAGCTGATTGAGCTTTTGGCCCAATTGCAGGCGCGCAGCTTCCAGGGCGTTCGGGTCATGACTCCAATTGCTCCAGCTCGTAGCAATGGGCAGAATCGTGGAGTTCACGAAGGGGACTTGCCCCACGTTTTTGAGAATTTGCGCGTACTCGTAATCCTGAATGCCGTCGCGGATGGCCTTAAGCCGTATCCCAGGCGCCGATTCGCTGGAGGCGATTGGACCAGGAGGGTAGAGAAAAATTCCATCGCCCGGTCTGCCGAGCCCGCCGCCGCAAGCGGTGGTATCCACATTGTTCCAACTGCCGATAGCGTTACCGGCCGTCCAGCCGTCGGAGCGGTAGTAAAGGATGCCCGTCGCGCCTTGCGTCCAATTTAAGAACCCTGCCTGGATACGTTCATTGATCGGCGGATAGTCCACCATCCACTCCGGAGCGTTGCCGAATCCGGCGTTGCAACTGGTGTAGCTCCAGAGATCGCCATGGGTAAACGGCAGAGCGGGCCACTGTTGCACGGAATCGAGCAGCACCCAATGGTCGATCGCGCTGCGGCCGTCGCCCTCGTCGAACAGGTTAAGATCCGGGGTGTTGATGGTCATCATGGTTTTCACACTGCGATTCGCAGCATGGGCATTTAACCCCATGGTTTTGAGTGCGGAGTAGGCACTGGTGCAGCCGTTCAATTCGTCCGCCAGATAGAAGTCCAGAGCCAGGCCTGCCGGGAAATTGCCTGCGGCAGCGTTGATCTGAGTTGTCGAAGGGATGTTGCTGAAGGAACCGTCGCACTGAATCCTTATTAGGTAGGATCCGTTCAGCCCCGAGCGATTAAGGCCGAAACTGCCTATATCAGCAGGGGCATTCTCAGGAACGTCGACCCAACCCATAACTTTGTTGCGCATCAGAGCTTGCCCCAAGCTGGTTATCGTGTTTCCAGCGGCGGGAGGCCAGAGGGTCCAGAGGGAAGCTTCCGAGGGCTGTGAGGGAAGCTCAAAATTCCACACTGTCAGGGTGATCGGGATGGTGATGGTGCCTTGAGTGGCAGTGACCGAAATCGTGCCCGTATAGGTTCCTGGCGGGCTGTTAACGGGCCCACGAGGCACGGAAATGTCGATCCAGTACGGTTGATTCTGCTCTCCGGTAATGGCGGCATTGCAGGCTTTGAGCGTAGCCGCGGTCCCGCACAGAGGCGAACCCGTCTCTGGATCATTGAAGGGTATGAGCGGTTCGGGGTAGGTTCCCGAACCCAGCGGTGGATTGCTGCCGCCGCCGTAATTCGCAGTGCCCGTAACGCTCAGGTAGTACTCCCGATAGAGAGTCAAACTGGATGCCGGAATGATGGCACCGCCGGGGCCAGTAAGCTCCGAGGCGCTCACGTTTACATTGGCCAATCCCCCAGCGGGGCCCCGAATGACGATTTGTGTGTCTACGGTCTCGCCACGCGCGCTGGACAGATTGATGGAAGAAGTTGTGCCCGCAGCGTCGGTTGTTCCAACTCGGACCAGACTGGACACTACCCACACTGGGAATGCAGCGCCAGACGTCGTATTGAACGCTATGAGGGCTGTCAAAACGACGGGCACGGTTGCTGCAAACAAAAGGCTCTTAACGCGGCTAGAGCTTCCGCGCACAGGCTCCCCGTCGTTTCGTCCGGCCGATTGCTCGTGGATGTTCATCAACTCTGCGCCTCCTCGGCGGTCAAATTTTTGGACTGGGGAGAACAAAACAGAAAAGCTTCGGTTTATATCGTGATTTTCTTCAGCGCCTATTTGTTGGATCCAGCCACGAAACTGCGGCTTTTCCCGGTATAAGGCATCAACGATGGCAGTGGTTCCTGTTCTTGCAAAACTGCCAAATACGCGCGGTATAAGTCGTCCCAGATTTTTTGCTGTTGAAATTTCTGTTTGACCTGTTCCTGACCGGCAAGCCCCAGTTTATGCGCCAGCCCCTTGTCGGTCAGGAGCCTCGCAATCGCTTCAGCAAGCGCTGCTACATCACCCGCAGGAAAAAGAAGGCCAGTCTCGCCGTCCGTGATGACGTCTACGATGCCAGTCGCACGCGCCCCTACCACGGGTTTGCCTGCGGCCTGTCCCTCTAGAACCACCGTTGGTAACCCTTCGCGGTGGCTTGGCAGAACTAATACGTCAGCCATCGCATAATAAGGCGCCGTATTCACCACCGCCCCCGCAAAAATCACCTGTGGATGTGCTTCCAGATCTCTGCGAGTGGAAACCGGCAACGGATCTCCGTCCTCGAAGCAACCTACGAGGACCAGGCGGAGTTCCGGGAATCGATCAAGGAGTTTTGAAAAGGCTTCCATCAACTCCGGCACGCCTTTGTCACAAGTAAAACGGCCAACAAACAGCGCAACAGGCCCTTGTGGCGGGATTCCTAACTGGCGTCGCAATTCGGCCGCGCGTGTCATTGCCTCTGGCGTGGCCGCAAAATAGGACGCATTCACACCGTTGCAGCTTCCGGATCCAAAGACAAAGGTCCGCTCCCTATCTGTGAGGCCGGAAGCAATCGCCCTCTCACGGACGCTTTGGCTGACACAGATCACGCGATGGGCAAAGCGGCAAGCTAGGCGCTCGGCATAGATGAGAAGCCTGCGCCTGAATCCCTTGGTAGTCTCGAATCGCAAGCCATGCAGCGTGTAGAAGCGGCAAGGCACACGGTTGAGCCAAGCTGCAAAGCCGCCCAGCAACCCTGCCTTCGGAGTTCCCACATTAGTAACAGCCGGGCTAAGCCCGCGCAAGGTGCGCCATAAGCGCCAAAGTGAAACGAGATCTTGCAGCGGCGCGATCACTCGCGCCATAGGCACCTGGATCATTGGAATGCCCTCGGGTCGAGCTACTTCCCACTCATCTTTGCGCCTTTCCGGGCAGAGAACCGTCACATCAAAGCCTTTGTCTTGAAAAAACTGCAGCTGACCCTGCAAGAAACCAACTGCGATTGCCGAATTCACCGCGATAACCAAGCGGGGCCGGGCCAAATTCCCATTGATCTTTTTGGTCATCTGGAATTTATCGGGCGGACCAGCAACTTGCCATGCGTGCACTAGACTGTTTCAGCTGGGACATTTTTGTTCCGTTGAATCGGTGGGATTCGGGATCGACGCGCTTACCCGCTCCTAGTACACGGTGAGGTCTGCGGTTCGAGTCGTGCCGTTGTACGAAGCTGAAATTGTCGCGGAAGTGGGCACGAGAACCGCGGACGTATTCACCCTAAAGGCTGCGCTGCTTGCTCCGGCAGGAACCGTCACGCTGGCAGGCACGCTAGCCGCGCCGTTGCTGCTGGAAAGCATGACTTGCGCGCCCCCCGCCGGGGCTGGCCCGCTCAACGTGACCGTGCCCGTGGAAAATTGCGCGCCGCCAACAACGCTCGAAGGGTTTAGCGTCAGCGAAGAGAGAGTGGATGACGGCGCCGGCGTGGGCGTCACGGTGAGCAAGCCCGTCTTCGTCGCACCACCGTAAGTGCCAGAGATGACCACGCTGGTGGAGGAAGCTACTGCACTGGTGCTGACTGCGAATGTTGTGCTCGTAGCGCCAGCCGCAACCGTTACGCTGGCAGGAACTCTGGCCGCAGTTGTGTTGCTGCTGGAAAGCGCAACCTGTGCGCCACCAGACGGAGCAGGGCCGCTCAATGTCACAGTGCCCGTCGATGAGTTCCCACCCGTAACACTCGCGGGGTTCACTGAAACCGAAGCAAGTGAGGTGGGCGCAGGCGCAGAACCAGATGCTAGCTCGAAGTTCCAGATTGCGGGATTGGGATCGTTCAGCGGAAGTACGACAAACTTGGAGGCCGATATCATATAGATGACAGCGTTGCCGCTGCCCGCCCCGGAACTAATCGTCATCGTGCCTTTGCCATTTGTCGGCGACGAGGCAACAGTGTAGGTGGCTTTGAAGGCCGCGCCCGAAACCGGTCCGCTCGGCGCACCGGTGTCTTCGGTACCGTTGATATTGCCTATGGGGGCAGCGCCGTCCGCCGAGAATTCGCCCGAGAAGGCAGCCACTGAGAATGTCGCGGGGTTAGTCGCGTAGCCGGCATAGGTACCCTTCAGGGCGCTATTGTTGAATGAACCTGCGATCTGCGGCTCGCCGAACCCGAACAAAACATTCGCATCCGAGACCGAGAGGAAAACCTGATTCAGGCTCACCAGATAGGCGACCAGGCTATATCCTCCGATCGTGATCGACGCCCGACCATTGCCGGCCACACCGTATGTTCCGGCCGCAGCGGTGACGGAATTAGGTGCCCTGCAGTAGTTTTCGTCGTAAGTAAGGGAAAGAGCGCCGTTCCCATTGGTAGTGAGTAAACCTGCGACAGCTTTGGGCACTCCTGATCCACTTCCGCACATGGATAGCCCCGTCAGAGAAATCACCGTGTTGCCGCTGAGCGAGGCATTGGAAAATCCGCCGCTGGGAATTTGTTGCTGCAGCACAACTCCATTTAGCAGTGGGGTCGCTGTTGTGACCGCATCACTCTCCATCGGAAACAGCTTCCCTGAGTTGACGACATAAAAAACGAAATTCAAATTTGCCGGTGCTCCGCCAAACGTAAATGTGAAGTGCATCGCACCCCGGCCGGTGGCCGGGTTGGATACCGTGTAATTCGCCGCCGTAAAGTTCATCGCATAATCAGTTCCGTAGGCGTTCACGTCCCCTACTGGGTTTGTGAGCGTGCCTGTTCCGTTCGAAGTAAATCGGCCTAGAATGGCAGCGCGATTATTTGCATTGTCGAAGCCGGCGGCGCCAAACGCGTAGTCACCGGTTATTTTGGCTGTGCTGTATGCGGTAGCATCCGCCTTTTCCATGGTCCCTGAGCCGATCGTTCCCACCCCTCCCGATGCGTCGAACTTGATAAACTGAGCGTTGCCGTTGGCCATCATCGCGAAGGCGAGCCTCGCCGGGCTGCCCCCAATATTCAGGTTCATCACACCACGATGGTCGGCGCCAATCGAATAGGTCCCAGTGAACGTTTGAGCCACGAGCGCGACTCCGGCACCTGCGCCGTTTGTGTCCAGTTCGCCGTTGGTGAGAGTGCCAGCGCCGTCCGCCGTGAACCTTCCTACAGCGGCATAAACCGACGAGACGTTTCCATTACTGCTGCTCCCTCTGAAAGTGAATGCGTAGTTGCCATTCAACTCGGAGTTGTTCACGCCGGTATTGGTCTGGCCATGAACCGTCGAAGCAAAAAGGAAGGCAAAACACAGGAGCAGAATAACATTTACTTTGTGCATTTTTTCTCCACTTGCGGCCTGAGCGGCTGAATCTGTCATTCGTTCTCAACGAATCCGCCTAGGATTGACGGATGACGGTGAGGACACTAGGTTGAACGAACGTTTGATGGGTACGGGTTGATCGACATGAAGCGAGCATGGTCAGAATTTCCGACCTGAAATTTCCGGAGTTCCGGACTACCGGGCACACTCCGAGAGGCTTGGGGAAGGGACACTCTCTAATCGTTTGGCTGCCAAACTCGCATAGATGGTCTGATAACGGTCCACAATCGCAGGGAGCGCGAAATTTTGCTCCACCCGCTGCCTGGCCGCCAACCCGAGACGGCGTCTTACTTCCGGTCCAGCGTCTATCAGCGTGCGCCATGCCCCAGCCAAGGCGTCGGGATTTCCAGGGGCCACGACGATACCGGTCTGATCAACCATCATTGCGGAATCCCCCACGTCCGTCACGACGCACGGGGTTCCACACGCCATAGCCTCGCCCACCACAACCGGAAACGCCTCACTACGGGAAGCAGTGGTAGCAATGTCCATTGCGGCAAAGAGACGAGATACGTCTTCGCGTTGGCCTAACAGGTGACAGTGTTCACGTATGCCCGCTGATTCAATCCATCCTGCCAACTGCAAGTTTTGCCAGCTGATGTCCATCCCGCACAGCAGGAAATGGACATTGGGTATTTGTTTGCATAGCAGCTCGGCAGCACGAACGAAATTGCGATGATCCTTGTGGGGATGGAAGCGGGCTGCCATTCCAATTAGAGGTGCATTCCCATGAATGCCCAGTTCCTCACGTACAGACATGCGCGCGGAAGCGCTTGGTTTGACTTGTTCCAGGTCAAAGCCGTTAGGTATGACCTCCATTTTTTCGGCGGCGTACCTGAGTCTCTTGTGGATGAGCAGCGCTGCCTCTGAGCAACATACAATCCGGGTGGGGAATCTTCGCGACAAGAGCGCACAGGCCTGATTGACTAACAGGGTGCGGCGCTTATCAACTCGCGGGTCGAGTTCACTATGGTGAATGCCCCAGACTACTGGCACATTACCAGCTAGGCGCGCGGCGAGAGCGCCGACTAAGTTTGCGTGGTACATCCAGGTGTGAATAACGTCTGGTTTCGATTGTCGAATCCATTGTGCAAGACGCATCACCAGCAAAGGGTTGGGCATCCCTCTTCTCATGCCCAGTATCCGTACACGCACACCGATCTCTTGCATTCGCTCCGCCAGGTCCAAAATGCCCGTAAGCGACACAACTTCATTTTCAAATCGTGTGCCGTCCATACCGGAAGCGATTCGGCAGAGCATGGTTTCGGCTCCGGCGGGGCCGAGCGTTGTAATGACATGCATGACCTTGATCATGTTCGTCTTCAAACCTGGGGTACCGACATACCTTGCCGTCCAAGCACGGTCTCCGCTTTCAAGCCGCGCGGAAGACTGACTAATTTCTCGTAGAGTTCCTCGTATGCCTGAACCATAGTCGATACGTCAAAATTTTGCTTCGCGCGTCGTGCGGCTGCCCTCCCCAGGGATACTCGGGTTTCTCGGTCTCGTAACAGAGATGCCATGGAGTTGCCGAGAGCCTGCGCATCTCCCCGCGCGACAATAAAACCTTCCTTCCCGCGCTCGAAAAGTGTCGGCACACCGCCCGCATCGGTGCTCACGATAGGCAGGCCAGAAGCCATTGCCTCCATGACCGAGAGCGGATTGCCCTCCCAATCGGAACTCAACACGAAAACATCCGTCGCGCCCAGTACGTCCGGAATATCGCTGCGCAGTCCTAAAAAGTGGACTCGGTTGGCTAACCCGAGATTCTTTGCTTGTTCTTCCAGTCCCTCCTGCAAAATGCCCTCCCCAACCAGAACTAAATGCGCCTTCGGATCGGAAGCGGGGCCTTGAGCAAACGCTTTCAGCAGCAGCGCGTGGTTTTTCTGCGGAGCAAAACGTGCCACGCAAACAAAAAGAACGTCTTCCTCGCCGAAACCGGCCCTCGCCCGCCACTTTTTCCGAGGTGTTTGTGGAGAGGCATAGAGGCCAGTCGGAATGCCGTTCGGAATCACGCAGCACCGTTGAATTCCGTAAAGGCGCTCCACGCTTGCTGCTACTTCTTGCGCGACTGCTACCGGTACAACTCTGTGGTTGAGTGCGTAGCGCTGAATCCAGCGCGCCCTGGGTTCAATCTCGCGCTTGGCGAGGTTGTGGACCGTGTGCAATACCGACGTGCGTTTCAAAAGCAGCAGAAATGGCAACGCGTACCGAAGCACGTGCAGGTGGGTGTGAACAATATCGGGTCGATAGTATTTGAGAACGTGGTGCAGCCTGGGGTAGACGCGGTAATCGAATCCAGGATGTTTGCCCAAGTATCGAACTTCAATGCCGGCCTCATCGAGCAAACTGTCGAGGTCGCATCCGAGGCGCTCCGTGAATGAAATGACGATTGGTTCATACCGCTGGCGGTTCAATCCTCTAACGATATGGACCGCCACGCGCTCGGCTCCGCCCGGGCTCAACATCGGAACGATATGGACTACCTTGATCTTGTTCATCTCGGCGTTTGTTGGTTGTTGCGGTGTTTTCGATCGAATCAAGAGCTAACCAGGCGCGCCACATTCAAGATCCGCGACGAGAATGCGACTTTGATGATGCGTACCACCAAAAGAGGGAGCATACCTACGCGTTTGCCGCCGTTGGGCCATGCTGCCGCATTGCGCCATTAATAAGCCGAAGAAGAACCATGTCGGTTTCCGCATTTCCCAAGTCAAGCTGGATACTCCTACCACCCAAACTCCTAAACACACAATCCACAGCTTCTGCGGGAACGGAGCTAACGTCCTCACTGACAGGGCCAGGACAACTAGCAAAGCGCAAAAAAGCGAAAATCCAATCACGCCCTGCTCAACCAGGACCGACAAGAAAGTGTTGTGCGCGGGTGGCGCCGGAGGCAGCATGTCGTTACCGGTGCGAATCGGTTCAGCCAAAACACGGCTGACCAGAACCCGGAACGCATTCGCTCCTATACCCACGAAGGGATGCGATCGGAAAAGCTCCCAGCCTGCTTTCCAGATCACGGTCCGCCCTGTGAGGGTACCCTGTGCGAATTCGTTGGGCGTCGTCGACAGACGTTCCCATGAGGTCGATGGTACGAAGAAAAGAGCGCCGCACACGAGCAGTGATACTGTCAAGATCACGGCAATTTTCTGACGCGCCTTCAGGCGTGTATGAGTGAAGGGCACAATAAAGAGGGCTACAAGGCCCGCCAACGCGGCTCCCCGGGAGGCGGTCAGCAACACGGTCGTTCCGGCCAAGACAAGCTGCAGTCTGTAGACCCAAACGATTCGCCCTTTGCATTGGACGAGCAGATAGTAGGAAACCGGAATGCTCAGAGCCATCATCAGCCCCAAGTCGTTAGCATCTAAGCGCGCCCCTGCATAACGCTGATACGCCGATTCTTGGTGTGAAAGGTACAGATAGACCGTATCTATTCCCGAAACGAAAGTCCCAAACACGTAAGCCTGCATCAGCCGTACCTGTGCCCGGGCTCGCGGGGCGAGTTCCCAAATCAACCACACCAACGTGAAGAGCTGGATGTACGTGAAAACCTGCGTAAGCGTTCCCTCAGGATAGAGGCTCCAGAGGTAGCTTATCGCTGCCATCGAAACGAATAGACCCATTAGTAGATGGCCGGGAGCTGGCCGTCTGAGTTTCCCTCTTTCGAGAATTGCGAAGATGCCAAGACCTCCGGTGAGCATCCCAATTAAACGTGCGCTTGTCCCAAAATTAGAGATCGTGACCGCGTCTTCCCATGGAATAGCGAAGACAAAGAGCCAAAGGGAAGCGAACGCAAGCTTGCCTAGCCCGGAAAAGTCTTCTGTGGCAACGACACTGGAGTTCGTTCCGATGAAACCGTTTGTGGTAATGCGGGGCTTCATGCGGTTTCGACGTTTCGGACGCACACCTGAGTGTGGAGTCGCATGCCTCTGACGAGAACCATGGCGCTCCCAGCAAGCTGCACAATCGCAGCAATTAGCATCGCAATGATCGCACCCAACAGCCCTTGCCGTGCCACGAACCAATAACAGGCAGCGAAAAGACTTAGGTTTGCCAAAATATTAAGTACGACTTGCGATTTGTAATAACCCGCCGCAGTCATTCCAAATCCCAAAAACTGCGCCATAAACAGGACTCCCCCGGCCGCCATGAACCAGGGAAGAATATCTGCGCGTTCGGCGTATTCGGGCCTGAACAAGATTGTAAGGATCTCGCGCCCTGCTAATTTGGAAACAGCCATTCCAGACATTCCCAGCATTGCCCCAAACGCGAGGAGCTTTCCCAATAACGAACCAAACGCTATGAGGTTTCCATCTGCATACGACCTCGCTAAGCGCGTGAACGCCGACTGCCCAAGCGAGACCACAGCCATGTTTCCCACCGAAATCATGAATCCCATTGCCGAGAAGATACCCAGATCGCGCTCCCCGAGTGCATGCTGGATGAAATAGCTAGGCGCGTTGGAGTTTAGCGACGTTAGGAGCACCACGACGCCAAGGGGAAGACTGAGCCACAGTAATTCGCCTTGCACTTTGAGGTTGAAACGAGGCGTCAGCTCCTCAGTTCGAGAAAACCAATTGGATTGCCTGCCCAGGCCGTGCGTAGACTCGCTAATGTCGTAAGCGATGAAAACGACTGCTCGCGCAAGCACAACACCCGCGATTCCCCATAGAACGCTCCCGCTGATATAGGTTGCGATTGCCAGTCCAAGCACGGATAACACTGCCCTCGCAATCAATGACTTGGAGATCTCAGCCATTTTGTCGTGCAACTGCAGCCGCGCGTAATACACGTCACTTATGGTCTCGATGCCATAAGCTACGCCCACCAGCAGCGCCACCGCTGTCAGGTCCCCGCGATAGCCTAGAACTTGCGTGATCGCGAAGATAATCACAAGTGCCAGCGACGTCGTCAGCAGGCGCAAACTCAGGTAATCACCGAAATGGGTCTGCTGCCGAGCCCCCGAGGTCATAACGGCCCTTATTTGCATGTTCGTGAGCATCATCACGGGATATACGATAGCGAGGCCCAAAGCGTACTGCCCGACTAGTTCCGGCCGAACCATTTTGGCCAGCAGCATCAGCGTCGCAAACTGCCCGCCCGCATAAATTGCATTCCCCACCAACATCCAGCTGAAATCGGCGCGCAGAGAAGCACGTTTGCCTTGTTCCACGGCGAATACGCCCGGGGCTTCAGCGCTCACGGTCAGCAATCTCCGGAGCTAGAGATGAAGTTTGCCGGACGGGGTGAGAGGCAAGTGTATTGTGCGTCGCAACCCTGTCGGGAAGATCCTTGGCCAGCGCTGATGTGAAAACAACTGCGCCTTGGCTATTGAGATGCATTCCGTCGCGCTGGTAAAAGTTTGCGGAAAGGGCCGCTGGATCAATTGGCACTGACACATCGACCCCTGCCTTGTGCGCTGCGTAAGCCATCTCGCCGATCGCACTCTCCGCGGAGAGCGTCGGCGGGACCAGCAGAATCAGTTTGGCTCCGTGCGCTTCACACAGTTCCTGCATCCTCCGCAATCGGGGCATAACAATCTCTTCAAACTCCCTGCCCTCTGGAACGGTCGGCCTCTGATTGACCAGCATGAAGAGGTCTTCTAGGTGAGGAACCACGTGGCTAAGAACCTGTGTTCGAATGGCGCTCCGCGTATCCCAGAAAGTGCTGGAATGCGCAAGCAGTAGATTGCTTGTCGCCGTCCGGTCCAGATGTAAATCCAAAGAAACGGCGAGCGTGTCTCCAGCGCTAAAGAAAAGCATGGGAGCATAATCCTGGCGCACCCCATCCGCGAGAAAATAATTGACACCCACACCGAGAACGACCACCTGCGGTCTAGCCCCCTGCCGGAATAGCCCACGTAGCGCGTACATCCAATCGTAGAAGCCGGTAGCTTCAAGAAAAATGGGATAGATCTTCATGCTCGCGGAAGTCAACGCCCGCAAGCGATCCAGCTCAACTCCATGCAGCAGCAAAGAATTGCCTACCATCAACACATTTGCCGGCTCGCCAGGTCCAGCGGGGCGGATCTTCACTGCTTCGCTGTATTGCCGAGAAATTCGCGCGTACGTGGGCGAGTGATGATTGAGCAGATAAATAGAGGAAATTTCAATCACCGCGAGCAAGCTTGCGCAGATCCCCGCCAAGACTTTGCAATAAAACAGGCAGCGCGATTTAGAATCGGAAATAGACGAAGGCATTGAAAGCGTTCCCCGAAAATAGTGTCAATAAAACGAGCGCGACGGTCGCGAGTCCTGTGCGAAATGCGTACGAGGCGTTCGCAAATGGGTATTCCTGGTTGCTGGCTTCCAGCAACAGGTCCACTGCGAACAAAGGCATCGAGAAAATGCTAAGCATAAATAACGCGGATGCATACTCGCTGCGCCAGACGAAATTAGATAATCCAGACAGAAACTGTATCGCCGCATGTAGGGATGTCGCCCGGAAGAAAGCCAAGCTCAAGCAAAAAATGTTGAACGTTAAGATCCGCTGCCCCCACAAGGAGAAGAAAGCAATAACGGGTCGAGGCTGAGCCGCATCACCGGGCTTT
>Ga0137418_10000360_pt1 | contig 39929 bp, 39 predicted proteins | sample CZODoug3_1_2_16f_FD_122242 | JGI IMG/M metagenome (GOLD analysis project Ga0137418, IMG submission 122242) | Vadose zone soil fungal communities from Angelo Coast Range Reserve, California, USA - CZODoug3_1_2_16fungal (Hybrid Assembly) | ecosystem: Environmental > Terrestrial > Soil > Vadose...
TGAGGTGAGGGCACCCACAGGGCAAATGTCGATACACATGCCGCACTCTTCGCACTCAAGATGATCACCCATGTTCGGGGCAATCACCGAGCCCGAGGCGCGGTTCTGAATTCCCAGAGCTGCGACATCCATGGCCTCGTCGCACACGCGCACGCAGCGGTAGCACAGGATGCAACGCGGCCGGTCGAAGTACACCACGGGCGACCACTGCTGTTCTTCCTTATGATTCTTGGACTCCATGTACTTCGACTCTGCCGCGCCGTAGGAGAACGTCATGTCCTGCAGTTCGCATTCGCCGCCCGCGTCGCACACGGGGCAGTCAAGCGGATGGTTTCCCAGCAGCAGCTCGACCATGGATTTGCGAGCCTGCTCCACTTCTTCGCCGCCCGTAGTCACGGCCATGCCTTCGCTGATCACGGTGGTGCAGGCCGTCTGCAGCTTGGGCATTTTTTCAATCTTCACCATGCACATGCGGCACGCACCCTGCAAAGAAAGACCGGGGTAGTAACAGAACGCAGGGACTTCAATACCTGCTGTCTTACAGGCCTCAATCAGCAACGTTCCCGCAGGGGCCGCTACTTTCTTGCCATCTACCGTTATGTTTACGTCGGGCATGGTGATTGCCTCTAACTTTCGAAAACTAGTCGCTCAATACAGGCAGGAGCTGTCGCGTGGTCCCAACCGGATCGTACGGACAGGGCTTGCCTTCCAAGTGGTCTTCAAACTCTTTGCGGAATTTCTTCACAATCGAAATTGTCGGCATCGCTGCCGCGTCGCCGAGTGGGCAGAACGTGCGTCCCAGCATGTTTTCCGACAGGTATTGAATGTTGTCGATGTCTTTCCTTACGCCACCCCCCGCATGAAAACGGTCGAGAGTCTTCTTCAGCCAGTCCGTGCCCTCGCGGCAGGGAATGCACCAGCCACAGCTCTCGTGCTGGTAGAACTTCATGATGTATTGCGCGAAGCGCACCATGCACGTGGAGTCGTCGATCACCACCACGCCGCCTGAGCCAAGCATGGAGCCGGCCTTGGCGACGCCATCAAAATCCATCGCAATGTCGATTTCGTCGGCGGTCAAAACCGGCGTTGACGAACCGCCCGGCACGATAGCCTTGAGTTTTTTACCGCCCGGAATGCCGCCGCCCACGTCGTAGATCATCTTCTTGAGGCTATAACCTAGGGGCAGCTCGTAGACACCGGGCGTATTCACGTGCCCGCTTAAACAGAACAGGCGTACGCCGCCGTTCTTCGGGGTTCCGTAGTCGGCAAACTTCTGCGCCCCGTCGAGAAGGATGTGCGGAGCGCTGGAGAGGGTCTCTACATTGTTAATTACGGTCGGCGATCCCCAAAGACCCACGACGGCCGGGAAGGGGGGCTTGATCCGAGGCACGCCGCGCTTTCCTTCTAGGGATTCCATCAGCGCGGATTCTTCACCCACTTCGTAGGCCCCGGCCCCGCCATGCCAGTAAACATTGAACGTCTTCGCGCTACCAAAGATGTTCTTGCCCAGAAAGCCTTTGGCGTAAGCGTCGCGGATGGCCTTCTGCATGATGATCGTCAAGTAGCGGTATTCGCCGCGAATATAGATGTAGCCACTTTCGGCGTTCACGGCCAAGCCGGCAATCATCACGCCTTCGATCACGGAGTGCGGATCGTGTTCCAGAATCAGGCGGTCTTTGCATGTTCCCGGTTCGCTCTCGTCGCCGTTGCAAAGAATGTATTTCGCTTTCGCCGAGTCCTTCGGGACGAAAGACCACTTCATCCCCGTCGGAAATCCAGCTCCGCCTCGCCCGCGCAGGCCAGAAGTCTTGATCTCGCCGATGATCGCGTCCGGAGTCATCCCGAGGGCTTTCTGCACGGCCTTATAGCCGTCCAGTGCGAGATAGCGGTCGATATCCGCCGCGCCTTGCCCGAAGCGCTTCGAGACTACCTTGACTTCGTCGGGATGGGAAACCAGATCAGCCATGAAATATCAAATCTTTCCGCGTGCCTCTCAAAGACCTCAAGCCTTCTTGTACCTGTCGAGAATCGTGTCGATCTTTTCCGCCGTCAGGTTCTCGTGAAAGTCGTAATTCACCTGCATCGCTGGAGCCCAGCTGCATGCCCCGATGCACTCGACCTCTTCCAGAGAGAACTGCCCGTCCGGCGTGGTCTGCTTGTGACGAATTCCGAGCGTCTTCTGGCAATGCTGGTAGAGGTTATCGGCCCCGCGCAAGATGCAGGCAATGTTCGTGCAAATCTGCACGTTGTATTTGCCGCGCGGCTTCGTCGTCAGCATCGAGTAATAACTGATCACGTTCCGTACATCGAGCTCTTTCAATTCCAGGCGTTGGGCGATCTCTGTGATCGCCTCGTCGCTCAGGTATCCAACCTCGTCCTGGGCGTAGAGCAGCGTTGGCACCAGTACCGAGCGTTTGCTGGGATAGTGTGTCAGCATCTCGGTGAAGCGCTGCTCGAATTCAGCGGAAAACTTCATTATCGGTCGATCTCTCCGAGGACGATGTCAATGCTTCCGATGGCGGCGACGACGTCGGCCAGCAATCTTCCCACGATCATGTTGGGCAAGACTTGCAGGTTGTAAAACGACGGAGCGCGCATGTGGACGCGGTAGGGCTTCGCCGTGCCATCGCTCACAATGTAATAAGCCATTTCGCCGCGGGGCGATTCGATCGACTGGTAGACCTCGCCCGCCGGAACCGCAAAGCCCTCGGTCACGATTTTGAAGTGATAGATGAGCGCTTCCATCTGCGTCTTCATCTGTTCGCGGTCGGGCAGAACAACCTTCGGAGCATCCGCTTTCACGGGGCCCTCGGGCATTCCCGAGAACGCTTGCGCTACGATGCCAATTGACTCGCGCAGTTCCTGCACACGGCACAGGTAGCGGGCGTAAACGTCGCAGTCTTGAGAGACTGGCACCTTGAACTGGAAATTCTCGTAGCCGGAGTACGGCATGTCGCGCCGCAAATCAAAATCCACGCCGCTCGCACGCAGTGTCGGACCCGTCGCGCCCAGAGCAATCGCGTCTTCGGCGGCCAGCTTGGCCACGCCCTTCGTGCGGCCCTTCCAGATGGGGTTGTTCGTCAGCAGGCTTTCGTATTCGTCGACGTTGGACGGGAAGCGGTCGGCAAACTTCTTCACGCGGTCAAAGAACCCGATCGGCGGTTCCAGTGCCAGCCCGCCGACGCGAAAATAGGAGGTCATCATGCGCTGTCCGGACACGGCCTCGAACAGGCGCAGCACATCCTCGCGTTCGCGGAAGCAGTACAGGAATACCGACATCGCGCCCATATCCAGCGCATGCGTCCCCAACCACACCAAGTGCGAATTGATGCGCGTTAATTCGTTCAACATCACGCGCACCCACTGCGCTTTGGGTGGAATCTCGAGGCCCAGCAACTTTTCCACTGCCAGCACGTAGCAGAGGTTATTCGACATCGGGCACAAGTAGTCGATGCGATCCGTCAGCGGCACGACCTGTTGGTAAAACTTCGCCTCGCAGGTTTTTTCTATGCCCGTATGCAGGAATCCGATATCTGGGAGAACGCGAATAACGGTTTCACCGTCGATCTCCAGCACCAGTCGCAACACGCCATGGGTCGAAGGGTGTTGCGGACCCATGTTCAGTATCATCGTCCGGTCTTCGCCGGGCTCGGGAATGTTCGGAGCCAGTGTCAGGTTGCCCATTAGCGGTAGCCCTCCACTGGATAATCCTTGCGCAAGGGATTTCCTTCCCAGTCTTCCGGCATCATCAGCCGCCGCAAGTAAGGATGGTCTTCAAAATGAATACCGAAAAGGTCGAAGACTTCGCGCTCCGGGAAGTTCGCCGAGGGCCAGACTGGCGTGATCGATGGCACGGTCAGCTTGTCGCTACCCAGCTTCACTTTCAGCCGTACCCGCTCTTTCTTCGCCATCGACAGCAGGTGGTACACCACCTCAAATCTCGGCTCGCTGGGATACCAGTCCACGCAGGTTATGTCTTCCAGGAAGTTGCAAGGAAAGTCTTTGCCCTCGCGCAGCACGGAGCAGGCCTGCACGATCATTCCCGCGGGAACCCAAATGGTCATTTCGTCGTGGTCAAACTTCGCAGCTTCAACTCCAGCCTTATTCCATGCCAAAAGGACCGCGAGCGCGGGATGGTCTTTCAGCAGTTCTAAATCCGTGATTGCGGGAGCGAGTGCCATCTAGACTCGTCCTCGTTCGGCGGACGCGCGCGCATTCCAGTCCAAAACACCCTTCTTCCACACATAGAAGAAGCCCACCAGGAAGATCGCGATGTAGACAAACATTTCCCAAAAGCCAAACATCTTAAGATCGCGGAGGACGACTGCCCAAGGATACATAAAGACGGCTTCCACATCGAACAGGATGAAGAGCATCCCGACGAGGTAAAACTTGACGGAAAACCGTCCCCGCGTGTCCCCGGTTGGCGTGATCCCGCATTCGTAAGCTTGGGATTTGAGCTTGCTGGGGCGCCGGTAGCCCAAAATCGTCGACAATGTGACCATCCCCGCTGCAACGGCGAACGCCACCAAGAAGTGGAGGAGCAGAGGCAGGTATTGGACGAAGTAATTGTCGCGCATAAAAGGGGTAGCTATAATCGCGGCAGTACGGGTAACGCTCTAGACTATTTTTCGAGCACGGAAGTGTCAAGCGTCCAAGCGAAGTTCCGTGTGGATTTCGTGAGAAACCGCGAAGCGTTAGCCCTAAGGCGGGAAAATTTCATGATTTTTGGCTTCAACACCGACATCAAGCACGAAGGTACGGTCTATCACGTGCAAAGCGAAGCCCGCCAGCAGGAGACGCTGCTGCAAACGCAAGTCTTCCTGCGCGGGCGATGCATTGGCAAACGCGCGTCGACATATGGCGACCGGGCGGCGGTGCCTGGTTTTGCGGAAGCTCAGATCGAGCAACTTCTTCGCGAACAGCACAAGCTCGTCTCCGACGCCGTCAAAGAAGGCCGCTTGGAAAGCGTCCTGGACAGACACGAGACCCCGGAGAGCCTCGCCGCCGTGCGCCAACTCGATCTGCAATGGGTGAACGCGAACGACATATTCCCAGATTCCGAACTCGTGCTGCGTTTGGTTGTGACCGACGCGGGAGTGCCGGCGCCAGGCGTCAAGCTGGTATCTCGGGTTAATCTCCCCGAGAAAAAGGCCTCGTTTTCCGACGCCACCACCGACGCGCAAGGCGCCGCTGAGATGAAATTTACTCTCGAAGAATCGGCTCTGTCGGAAGCTTCAATCCTGGTGCAGGCAAACCACGCCGGACGCACGGCCACGCGGAAATTTTCTTTCCGCAAGAGCGCGAGCTAGAGAACGCGTCCACCTCATGCAGCTCACCATTAACGGCGACGCCCGCTCTTTCGAAATGCCGCTCACGATTGCGGCGCTTCTCGATCAGCTCGGCCTGAAGCAGGACCGAGTTGCCGTCGAATACAACCGAACCCTTCTCTCACGCACAGAATGGGCCGCAACCTCGCTGGCCGAAGGTGACACGCTAGAAATCGTCCAATTCGTGGGCGGCGGGGCTGACTAGGAAGTTCAGCGAGACGTGCGCCGACGCTTTGTGCGTGGAACGGAACTCATCTGATAACCCCGCCGCAGCAAACTTCCCTTGACTCTCAACAACTTAGCCCTACAATGTTTGAAACATTTGTCTGTTTTCTTGTTTCCTAAAGCTAAATGAACAGCCAATTCCACAGCAGTCAGGTCGTGCAACTGACGGGCATTACGCCTCGACAGTTACAGTGGTGGGACGAGCAGGGAATTGTTGTCCCCGCTCGCGAAGGCCATTGCCGCCTCTACTCCCAATCTGATCTCGCGGAAGTCGCCGTCATTTGCCAATTGCGCAAGAAGGGTTTTTCTTTGCAACGCGTCCGCAAGGTCATGCGGTTGTTGCAGAAGAATTTCGCCACTCGGCTCGCGGCAACGGTCTGCGGCAAATCGGCCTATCACCTGCTGACCGACGGCGAACGCGTGTACCTGGAAACCTCGCCCCGACAGATCGTCGACATTCTGAAGAACGCGCAACAACCGATTTTGGCCGTATGTGTCAGCGACGAGGTACGGAGAATTCGCGCCACGCTCCGTACCAACCAGTCCAACCGCAAAGCCCCAGAGCGTTCCACGCCACGCTCTGGTGCCGCGCGCCACCTAGCGTAAAGCGTACCCAGGAGCATGCTCCATGATGATCGGTGAAGTGACCGTGATGAACGAATGGATTCCCGAGCAAATGCAGCCGGGCACGATGTTCGTGCTGGAAAACGCGGGCCAAATTGGAGAACAGGAGGACCCTTACTGGGCCGTCCTGGCTTGTCCTTCGTGTGGCACGCTGGGGCTCATCACGAAGAAGCAGATTGCCGGGATCTTGCCGGTGATCTGCGGTTCCGATCAGTGCTCAGCGCAGTTCTTCTTGCGTGAGGATGAAATCCTGCCCCGTAAACCATTTTAAAACATAGGCTCAGCGACAAAATCTCGACTAAACCTTGACCCGGGCAGCGGTCACCGGCAACTGTTCCACGATATCGATTCCAAAGCCTTCCAGCGCCGCGACTTTTCGCGGGTGATTCGTCAGCAGCCGTATCCGCCGCAACCCCAAGTCCGACAAAATTTGCGCACCAATGCCGACCTCGCGTTGCGTCCTGCGTTCGTGCTCCGGCAACGCCGGCAACTGCGCTTCGCGATGAAACGAAACCCCGCCTTTTGGCTCCCCATGAGAATCCAGCGAAAAGCTCCGCGCCGTCTGATGGAGATAGATAATCGCCCCTCGGCCTTCGTCGGCAATCCGTCGCATCGAGCCTTCCATCATCTGGTGGCAGGTGCAGGTCGTCGCCCCAAAAACATCTCCAGCTACGCAGTGCGCGTGCATGCGCACCAGAACGGGCTCGTCTCCGGAAAGATCGCCGCGTACAAGCGCCACGTGGGAATCTCCACCATCCACTTCGCTTTCGTAGGCGATAAAGCGAAAGTCTCCAAACCGCGTGCTGATCATCGTCTCGCCCACGCGCCGGATGTAGCGCTCGTTACGCAGCCGGTAACGGATCAACTCCGCGACGGTTAGCATTTTCAATCCGTGTGTGCGGCAGAATTCGATCAGGTCCGGAACCCGCGCCATGGTTCCGTCTTCCCTCATAATTTCGCAGATCACGCCAGCCGGAATCAGCCCTGCCAACCGCGCCAGATCAACCGCAGCTTCCGTTTGTCCCGCCCGGACCAGCACACCACCCTTGCGCGCTCGCAAGGGGAACATGTGCCCAGGGCGCGCCAGATCAATAGGCCGTGTCGCCGGATCAATCGCCACCTGAATCGTCCGAGCCCGGTCGTGGGCTGAAATCCCTGTCGTCACACCCTCGCGCGCATCGATGGCTTCGCAAAATGCCGTCCCGAACTGCGAGGTATTCTCCACCGACATCATGCCGATCCGCAGATGATCCAGCCGCTCGCCTGTCATCGCTAAGCACACCAACCCGCGGCCATGGACGGCCATGAAATTGATGGCTTCGGGCGTGATTTTCTCCGCCGCGAGCGTCAGGTCGCCCTCATTCTCCCGGTCTTCGTCGTCCACCACCACGATCATCCGCCCAGCCTTGATTTCCTCGAGCGCGGTGGGGACATCGGTAAATGCGGCATTCGTCATTGTCGTGTTGAAATTGTAGCAAACATGGTGCACTCCCACCCTGCGCGAACCCCGATGCTCTCGACGCCACTGCTGCCTGTACTATGATGCTGTCCTGAAACATTCCTGCGAGGAGAACATCATGTCCGAGCCATCCTACGAAGAACTCAAAGCCAAAGTTGCCGAACTCGAAAAGCAAACCACTGCCAAACGCACCGGCGCCATGGAATTCCGCGTCAGCGAAAAAGGCGGGGTCAGCGTTTACGGCCTGGGCCGTTTCCCGGTCACGCTCTATTACGAGCAGTGGACGCGGTTGCTTGGAGCCGCTGAGGATCTCAAAAAGTTCCTCGAGGACAACAAGGGCCGCCTGAAGCTGAAAGAGTAGGCTCCCTCTCGACAGCTCAAAGTCGAAATCCATGACTTTAATCTGGTGGACGGTCCTCGCGTCGCTCAGTCTGTCTGCAGGAATGGTCGGCTGCCTGGAGGTTGGCTTCCGCATTGGGCATCGGAGTGCATTGAGATCTCCCGGCCCAACCCAGGAGGGCGCTGGAGCCATGGAGGCTGCCGTTTTCGCCCTGCTGGCTCTACTGCTGGGCTTCAGTTTTGCCGGTGGTACTTCTCGACTGGATGCCGGTCGTGAGCTGATTGTTCAGGAAACCAACGCAATCGACACAGCGTATCTCCGCTTGGACCTTTGCGCTCAAGCGAACAGCCTGAGATGCGCCGACTGTTTCGGGAGTATGTCGATGCCATGCTGAACTATGAGCTTCTCGCAGATGTGAAAGCTGCGGAAGCACAGTTGGCACAGGCTGAGCAGTTGCAGAACGAAATCTGGTCCCACGTCAGGATCTCAAGTTCTTCCGACACGACCCACGATTCCGTACGCCTCCGCCTGCCCGCTCTCTATGAGATGATCGACGTCACGACCGCGCGAACCGTGGCTCTGCATATGCATCTTCCGTGGCCAATCTTCTCCCTACTGGTGATCGTTCCTGGTGATCGTTGCATTGTTGAGCAGCTTGCTCGCGGGGTATGCGATGGCTCAGCGCAAACGTCGTAGCCGGCTGCACATGTTGCTCCACGCGGTGGCCGTTTCCTTAACGGTGTACGTCGTCCTCGATTTGGATAACCCGCGTTTTGGTTGGATCCATCTCGCCTCTGCCGATAGCGCTCTCGTCCAAGTTCGGGATTCCATTCGGGCGACGAGTAACTAGAGCTGAACCCTCTGCTCGACAATCGAAGAAGTAGGGAACGAGCATCGCAACCAGTTCTCTATTTCGCCAGAAAACGCCGGGTGTAAGCCAGTTCGGGTCGGCTGGAGTTGTTTCCGGCGCATACCTTCATGAGTTGCCGGAAGTAGGCCACGGCTTTATCAGCTTGCCACACCATTTCGGCGGAGCGCCCCGCCCCATAAAGGGAATCGAATCGATTCGGATTGATCCTGAGTTGAGTCTCGTATTCAGTCAGGGAGTCGCCGGCCTATTTGTTTCTAACAGGCTTAGGGAATCGCCGGTCCATTCTCCGGCACGCGCTGAACTCCGGCACGGGCTAATCAAAAATCAAAATCGCCGCGCCAATCACCGTAGTCCACAACCCGCGCTTGTCTCCTACGGCCGACTGCGTTACGTTCGCCGTACGCACGATCTTGTTCGACAACCGATAGATCTGCTTCTTTTCGTCCCACGATCGATCAGGATCAAACTCGACGTTTAACGTCGTTGCCAGCATCTCGGCCGCGAGTTCTTCGGCGTATTCCCCAGCTGCGTCTTCGGTCTCGCCGAAGGAGTGGTGCTCGCTGAGATATCCGTAGGTGTTGTGGTCGGCAGGGATAGCCACGCCGATACTCGAGGCCAGCAGGCGGTGCGGCTCACGGGTGGAGTTTTCGGCAATCACAGCGAATACCACTTCGCCCGGGCTCAGGAATTTGAGGCCAGCCGAGCGCGTCAGCATCTTACAGTTGGGCGGAAAAATGGAGGAAACGCGAACCAGATTCTGTGCGGCGATGCCCGCATCCCGCAGGGCCAGTTCAAACGAGGTCAAACGCTCTTTGTGTTTCCCGACGCCTTTCGTAAAAAACATGCGCTTCGGGACCATGTTTTTGCCCAATTCTGTAGGTTCCTCCAAAATGTCAAAGTTGAGCGTTGAATGTAACACAGCCGAATGTGAACAATGCGTGAAAATTGCAGCTTGCGAGACAAAAAATAGGCAACAAAAAGCGGGAACCTGGGCCCCCGCTTCGGTCCTACAGATTTGCTATCGCTCTAGGCCGCAGCTTTCACTGACGCAACCTTCACGTTGTCGCCGTCCACAGTACCCTTGACGGTTGCCTTCTGGCCAGCCAGCTTGTCCAGATCGGCGTCCCCGCCCTCAAGGGTGTAAACCTTGTCCCCGACCACCAGAGCGTATTTCGAACCCTTCTTGATGCAGCCTTTCGTGCAGGAGGCCGCGTCGCCCATATGCTTGGCGCCGCACATGGCGTCGGAAACGGTTCCGGTCAAAGTTCCTTCTTTACCACCGGCGACGGCCGGCAGCGAGAGCGTAAAGGCAATTCCGAGAACAACAACAGTGGAGAGAGCTTGTAAGCGAGTCTTCATGCGGAGATCTCCTCAATTCAATTCGTTTTGTTTTGATTTCATCCCTCAGTTCGTGGCTTCACCCGGCAAGTCCCAAAGAGAGCGACCCTTTCGAACACAGAAAGCCTAGCCCTGACGAATGTTGATATCTCCGGATAAGCTACACCTTTCCCGGCTCAATTGATAGATGTCGCGGAGTATCGAAGGACGACGTCGACGCTCTTGTCGGACTCATCCAGATGAATGTCGGCTGAGGACCAGCGACCTTGTGGCAACAGACTTTGCGTTTCTTTCATGAAAGTCATTTCATAGCTGGCATCGAAGGGTTCGCCCGGACGCAACGCCCACCGCTCGCGCAAGCGGGCAGCTGTTTTCGTGTCGACGCCTTGGATGGTGAGTTCGCCAAAATGATAAACCTCGCCTTCGACAATCTTCACTGTGAAGGCGGCCGTCTTGGCCGTTGTGTCCAGGTGCGGGACCACCGAGTGTTGAACGGCCATATAGCCCCGTGACCCGTACGCTTTAGTCAACGCGACCAAGCCTTCGCGCAGCTGCGGCAAATCGGCAACCGCACCGGGTGCAACGGTCACAAACTTCTGTAGAGCATCAGTCGGGATAGCGTGATTACCGGTCCAGTCGACCGATAGCAGGTGGAACTGGAGTCCCGGATGCACGGGTAGATGGACGTCGACCCGAACCAGATTGGCGTCGGGCTCGTCTGACGGAGATTCGACCGTTGCCGCGGGGTTGGGTTTGGCTGTGTCGGGCGCGGTGGGCGTCGGTGCACCGAACTGCACTTGGAGGTAGCCCTGCCGTTGGTACACGTCCCGAAAATCAATATCGGCCACCTGCGCGACTTGCGCGGCACTGTACTGCTTGCCAATTAGCTGCTTCCGCGCAGCCTCTTGCAAGGCCGGAATTTCGTCCGTCCCCGCGCCGGGGAACTCGACCGAGCGAATCCGAACCGAAATATCCTCCACGCGGTAGACAAACGCCTCCAAGGGATGGCCCTCGGCGCCGAAGCGTGTATAGGTCACGTGCCCGGGAAGCTGACGCTCAGAGAGCAGCGCCTGCAAGCCGTCTGCTACCGAATCGGGCAGCGATCCGGCCACGGGAAGCTGGTCGCGGTACAGCGGTACGCCGGCGCGCAGCTTGGCCTTAACCTCGTCGTCCGTCCACCAAACAAAGTTGTCCAGACGCACCGCAAGCAAGTGATCCGTCTCTTGCAGATCCAGAGTCACCTTCACAGTGCCCGCCAGCGTGGAATAGCTGTAAGCCAGATTCGAGAACACTCCGGTGCGCGCGAGAACGTTGGTGGCTTCTTTCAGGTCATCTTCGGTGATCGTTTGCCCAACCGCTAACCCCGACACGGGCAGCACTTCGGCTTGGCTATAGCGTTTGAGACCAGCGATTCGAATGTCTTTGATCTTCCCTAAACTGGTTGCCTGAGGCTTCGCCAGGGCGATGGTGAAGGCGAAAAGGGAAATCAATAACGGGACTAGGAACAGCCTGTACCGAGCAAGCGGAATCACAGGGGCCCGGCTCCCACTTCGCGTACTGATTTACGTTTTACCGCTATGTCAATGAAAGCAAGTGCAGCACGGCTCAGAGCCTTGTCTTTACGAAAGACCAGGGCCAGATCCCGCCGAACTTGAGCATCCGACAGCGGGACCGCCACCAACGTGTTGGCCGTTGCGTCTTCGTCTACGCCCGAGCGCGCAATAAAGCCAACCCCTACGCCAGCCGCCACAAAACGCTTCAGCAGTTCGCTCGAATCGAGTTCCATGCTGACCTGGGGCTTCAGCCTGCGCTCGTGGAAAAGCTCTTCCAACGCGTCGCGAGTATGGCCGCCTTTCGGCAGCACGAGGGGAAACTGCGAGGCGTCGGCTAAGGCTACAGATTTGAGCTTTGCCAGAGGGTGCGTCGGCGGAGCAATCACGACCAGTTCGTCGCGGTGGATCAGCACAACCGTCAGCCGCGTATCCGTCACAGGTAAGGAAACCACGCCAAAATCGACAGTATTGTCCGTCACCCACTCCAGAATCTTGGCGTAGTCCGCCCGTTTGATGGCCACCGACACATCGGGATACTGGCGCTTAAAGTCGGCAAAAACCTCGGGCAAGATGTGAAGGCAGGTACCCTCGTTCGCGCTTACCGTCAACTCCCCGCGAGGCACCCGCTCGGTCTCGAGGACGGCAGTCAGCAAGGCCCGCCGCATGGCAATCGTCTCCTCGCAGAACTTCTGGAACACTTTGCCGGATGCGGTCAGAGAAACCTTGCCGCCGGAGCGGTCAAACAGCTTAGCCCCTACTTCGTCTTCGAGAGACCGAATCTGCGAGGAAATTGCCGGTTGCGTACGGAAACGCTTCTCCGCAGCACGGGAGAAGCTGGCGTGGCGGGCTACTTCCAGGAAGGTCTCGAGCTGGTCAAAGTCCATAAGGCCGTGTTCGAGTACCAAGTGCCAGTCTTAAGTATTCCACAACCCAGTGCGGGCGATCCAATTTTCGGCGTGCACGAGGCCGGCGAATTCTCGCGACCCCAGTTATCACCCCCATAAACAGAAGCGATTTCCCATTTCACAGGTCAGGCCGATATCCTGCTAGATTGAGTCGGTTACGCCAATTGAAACTAGGAGTACTTGATGGCCGATCCTAAAACTGTCCTGGAGTTTGCTAAGAACAACGGCGCGCGGATGCTGGACCTGCGTTTCACCGATCTTCCGGGACTGTGGCACCACATTTCCTATCCCATCGAGCAACTGGAGGAGTCGTCCTTCGAAGACGGCTTCGGCATGGACGGCTCGTCGATTCGCGGCTGGGCGGCGATTCACGAAAGCGACATGCTCCTGATCCCCGATCCTGACTGGTTCGTCATGGATCCGTTCACCGAGGCTCCAACCCTGGTGCTCGTCGCCCATGTGGTAGATCCTGTCACTAAGCAGCGCTACGACCGCGACCCCCGCTATATCGCCAAAAAGGCCGAAATGTATCTGGCCTCAACCGGCGTGGCCGACACAGCTCTGTTCGGCGCTGAGGCCGAGTTCTTCATATTCGACAACATCCGCTTCGACCAGCGCGAGCATTGCGGCTACTATTTTATCGACGCCGAAGAAGGCCGTTGGAATTCCGGCCGGGAAGAGCGCAACCTGGGCTACCGTCCCCGCTTCAAGGAAGGGTATTTCCCCGTTCCACCCACGGATCACTATCAGGATCTTCGCAGCGAGATGGTCATGACCATGCAGGACTGCGGGCTGACCGTCGAATGCCACCACCACGAGGTCGCCACGGCGGGCCAAACGGAAATTGATCTCCGCTTCAACTCCATGGTCAAATCCGCCGACGGCATGATGCTCTACAAGTACATCGTGAAAAACATTGCTGTCCAGCACGGAAAGTCCGTCACGTTTATGCCCAAGCCGATCTTCGGTGACAACGGCAGCGGCATGCATACGCACCAGTCGCTGTGGAAGGAAGGGAACCCGCTGTTCGCGGGTGAAGGCTATGCTGGCCTGTCAGAAATGGCGCTTTGGTATATCGGTGGACTCATCAAGCACGGCCCCGCCCTCTCGGCGATCATCGCCCCGACCACGAATTCCTATAAGCGCCTGGTTCCGGGCTTTGAAGCCCCGGTCAATCTCGCGTACTCGCGCCGCAACCGCTCGGCGGCCTGCCGGATTCCGATGTATTCGGCTTCGCCCAGCGCCAAGCGCGTCGAGTTCCGACCACCCGACCCAAGCTGCAATCCGTATCTAGCTTTTGCGGCCATGATGATGGCGGGCCTCGATGGCATTGAGAACCGCATGGACCCGGGCCCTCCCTTGGACAAGGATATCTACGACCTCGGACCCGAGGAACTCGCCCGCGTGCCCTCCATGCCAGGCTCACTCGAAGACGCCCTGGACGCCCTCGCCCGCGACCATCAATTCCTGCTTAAGGGCGACGTGTTCACCGAAGAACTCATTGGCACTTACATTCAATACAAGCGGACAAGGGAAGTGGACGCTGTCCGCTTGCGGCCGCATCCCTACGAATTCGCCTTGTACTACGATATCTGACCTCGTATCCTCCTACCGCGAATCGGACGGGGCCTGGGGCTGGGCTGGCATGAAATTCCAGCGCGAGGCGGCACCAAGAAGTTTCTTCGCGGTTCCTGCAACCACACGCACAAAGTGGCCACCTGCAGGCGAGGCGTAGGTCGAGAAGAACGCGGGTGGTTCCTCCAACGGAAAATGCGGGGGGAGAAAATCGGGACTTCCAGGATGGATCGGTGCTGCACTTGGAGCGCAAGCGGAGATGGCCGTCATTTTACCTAGACAAGAACCACGACTTCGATCTGCTCTTCTGGCGCTACTACGACAAAATCAGGAGAGCGTTGCGCGAGTTTCAACCCGACGTGGTGCACATCACCGGACCCAGCGACCTGGGCATCATGGGAGCACTCTTGGCCCACCAGTTGGGAGTGCCTCTGGCAGCTTCCTGGCACACCAACATTCACGAACATGCCGAGCTGCGGGCCGCCAAGCTTCTCCGCGCCCTGCCCGCCCCATGGAGAGCCGCATCAGGAGAATCGATCCGGAAAGGAAGCTTCGCCGCAACCGCTCGCTTCTATCAGATCGCTCGCCTACTCTTTGCCCCGAATTGCGAGCTCGTGTCCCTGTTGGAAAAATCGACCGGCAAGCCCTGCGCCCTTATGGGGCGCGGCGTAGACACAACGCTCTTCGACCCGGCCAAGCGGGATCGATCCCCCGGCCCCTTCACGCTTGGATTGGTAGGCCGCCTTACCGTGGAAAAGAACGTCCGCCTCCTGGTCGAGGTGGAGAGAGCGCTCCTGGCGCTGGGCCGCAAGAACTTCCGCTTCCTCATCGTCGGCCAGGGAGTGCTCGAGCCTTGACTCCGGGAGAATCTGCACCATGGTACTTTTGCCGGTGTACTTAAGGGTGATGCGCTCGCCCGCGCCTACGCTAACATGGATGTGTTCGCTTTCCCCTCGCGCACGGATACCTTCGGCAACGTCGTTCTCGAGGCTCTGGCGTCCGGAGTACCCGCGGTGGTCACCAACGAGGGTGGGCCAAAGTTCATTATCCGGAACGGGGAGACTGGCTTTGCCGTATCGGATGTACGCGAGTTTTCCGCGGCGGTGGAGCGGATAGCAACCGACGCGAGCTTGCTGGCGCGGATGCGGCTCGCCGCCAGGCAATCTGCGATGTCGGTTTCTTGGGACGCTGTTTTTGAAAGCGTCTATCTGGCCTACGAGCGTTCTCTCCACGCCGCTGGAAGGCCGGTACGTCTGTTATCGGTTCGTGGTCGAGTACCGGCTAGAACCTTGGCCCTGTAGCCAGCGTAGTATTGAGAAAAGCGCCGCCAGAATTGAGGTACGAAATGGACGCGAAGCGACGACTCGCATTGTGCGAGACCTATGTTATTTTTGCGTCGTACCTGGCATCGGCGGCTCTTGGGCAAGCCTCTGTTGCGATCGCGGGCCCCCAGCTGTCCGGCGAGGAAGTCGTTGCACGCATGGTCCAGCGCAATCAGCAGCGGGCGGACGGTTTGCACGGTTTCCAGGGCACGCGAACCTACCGTTTGACGTATCAGGGCTTTCCGATGAGGCGCGAAGCAGAAATGGTCACTACCATCGTCTATCGGGCTCCCGATTCCAAGCAATTCACCGAAATCTCGCAGACCGGATCCAAACTGATTATCGATCGCGTCTTCCGTAAGCTCCTGGAAAGCGAGCAGGACGCCCTCAGAGCCGAGAATCGAGCACGGACCGCGCTGAACACGGAGAACTACAACTTCACGCTCACCGCATATGAGTCCGGGCCGCCCCAAAATTACGTCTTCCAGGTCGAGCCCAAGAACCCTAGCAAATTCCTCTATCGCGGCAAGGTATGGATCGATGCCCAGGACTTCGCCGTCAGCCGCATGGAGGTCGAGCCGGCGAAAAGTCCTTCGTTCTGGACCAAGAAAAGCGAAATTTCTCATGTTTACGCCAAAGTGGATGGCTTTTGGCTCCCGAAACAAAACCGCTCTGTTTCCGCGATTCGCCTTGGCGGCCAAGCCGTCCTCACTATCGATTACAACGACTATAAGATCCTCGGTCCGCCTCCTGCCCAGCCTGCAAACCAGGTCAGCCGCGTGGTCTCGGACACTCACTAGGGAGTCCGCAGAGCGTGCTATGCTGACGCTTCGAGTTCACTCCTTGCCGCTCCCCACAGATTCAAACAGCATTGCGTTTAGCGATTCTGCGACCGCTCAGGTTCGCCTGGAAAGCCTGCGTGGACTGGTTTCTCAAAAGGTCCTGTCCTCGCTTCTGGCGCTTCTGTCTGATTCCCCGGATCCTGACTGGACGCTGAACCAGCTCGAACGCTGGCTGTCCAGAAATCATGAGATAGCTGCGGCCTTCGACAAGCACCCCCAGCTCTTGCACTACGCCGTGGCCACCCTCGGCCACAGCCGCTATCTCGGCGAAACACTTCTGCAAAACGCCGACCTGCTCTCGAGCTTCCTCCGCGAAGATTGCTTGCAGCGAAGCCGTTCGCGCGACGAGTTCCACCAGGCCTGGGCCCGCTTTCGCGCACGGTCGTTGGCGCCGACTCCCGAACCAGACATCTCGTTGCTGCTGGCCCGATTCAAGCGCCGCGAGTATGTGCGCATCCTTTTGCGAGACGTCCTCAATCGGGCCACGCTCGCGGACATCACGGGGGAGATTTCAGCCCTTTCTGATGTGCTCATTGAAGAGGCCCTGCGCGACGCCACCAGCAAGCTCAACAAGAAGTACGGCCCCGCCCAGCACATGGACGAAACGGGCCGCACCGTGGCCACTCCGTTCGCCGTACTTGCCCTCGGCAAGCTTGGCGGCAACGAGCTGAATTACAGCTCCGACGTGGACCTGGTCTACGTCTACGGCGAAGAGAAGACGTGTCCCGGGGCCGCGATTTCCAATCGCGAATATTTCGTCCGACTGGCACAGGAAATGACCCAGACTCTCGCCCGCGTTACGCAAGAGGGCCCAGTCTTCCGCATCGACATGCGCTTGCGCCCGCAGGGGGCCGAGGGTGAGTTAGCGCTCGCGCGCCGTCAGATGCTCATTTACTATTCTGAAACGGCTCAGGATTGGGAATTACAAGCGCTCATCAAGGTTCGCTATGCCGCTGGTGACGAGACGCTGGCTCGCGAATGCGTGCGCGGAGTGCAGCCCTACGTCTACCGGGGTGCTCCCGGCACCGAGGGCGACGACGCCGGACTGCGCTTCGCCGCTATTGAGACGGTCTTGCAAACCCGCGAACGCCTGGTTGCCAAGCAGCGCCCCCGCCCCGCGGCCACCGACACGCTCGACGTGAAGCTGGATCGCGGCGGCATTCGCGATATTGAATTTCTCGTGCAGTGCCTCCAGCGCGTCCATGGCGGAAGGGAAGTCTGGTTGCGATCACGCGGAACACTCTTTGCTTTGCAGAAACTGCACGACAAAGACCACATTGGCGGAGGCGACTTTCAGAAACTCACCAGCGCCTACGAATTCTTTCGGCAAGTCGAACATCGCCTCCAACTCCGCATGGGCCAGCAGACGCACAGGTTGCCGTCCTCGCCTGAAGAACTGCAGATCATCGAAAAATGCATGGCCGGCCATTCGCTGTTGCAGCATTCGTCCCAGAAGCTCGAAGAAGCTTTGCAAGAAAGAATGGCCGCCGTATCGGAGATCTATCGCCGCATTATCCACCAACAGCAGTGGCGGAGGCACCAAGAGAGCGCGCCCAGCGAGTTCGAACTCAGTGCCCGCCGCGAAGCTTTCGGCGACCTGCCCTACCAAGTCATGCTGGACCGGCTGGCGCAAGACTCACCGCAACTGTTCGCCGTAGCGCAAGAGACGGAGCCCGGCTCCCTCCGCCGTCGCAACTTGCACCGTTTCCTCAGCGCCGTCTTTACCAGTTCCTCGCGCTACGCCTTCCTGCGTCGCTACCCAAGGGCCTTGGCGCCGGCCCTGCAAATATTTGACACCAGCGGATTGCTCACCGACGTGCTCGTGCAGTATCCCGAGGAGTGCGCGACGCTGGTGCAAATGGGTGTCCGCCCCGCGGCCGAGAACGTGAGCGGCTACCTGTTCGATCCTCCTTTTCGCTGGGAGGCAGCCGCCCCGGATCCTGTGTTCCAATTCGCGGCCACGTCGAACAGTACGGATGCAGAGAAGCTCGCTCTGCTGCGCCGGCACTATCGGCACTTGAGCTTCGTAGCCGGCGTCCGCGACTTGATGGAACTGCGTCCCGTATACCAATCGCTCTCGGACCATTCCGCCGCCGCGGACGACGTGATTCGCGCGGCTTTCACTCTGGCTGGACAGCCGCAGGGCTTGGCCGTGCTGGCCTTGGGCCGGCTGGGCGCGGCGGAATTCGACGTCTTCTCCGACGCCGACCTCATCTTCGCCCACGATGAAAGCCTTCCCCACGAGATCGGCACAAAGGCAGTCGAACAGATCGTTCACGCCCTGGCTGCGTACACGCGGGAGGGCATGGTGTTCCCGGTGGATGTGCGCCTTCGCCCGCGGGGAAACCAAGGAGAATTGGTCATGACCCCAGCGGGCTTTGCTTTTTACTGCGAGGTCGAAGCTCGGTCCTGGGAGGCACTGACCTACACGAAGCTGCGCTTCGTGTGTGGCGCACCGCAGGTCGCCCAGGACGTGTCTCGCGCCACCGAGAGGGCATTCGCCCGTTTTCAGAACGACCCCGATTTCGCAAAGTCCGTGGGCGAAATACGCTCCCGACTGGACCGTGTCGACCCGGAAAACAACTGGAAGAGTTCACCGGGCGGCATCTATGATGTCGACTTCCTCACCGGTTTCCTCTTACTCAAAGGAGGCCTGCCCAAGAGGGACGGCTCTCTGCGCGACCGGCTTTGGCGCCTCGCCGCGGCAGGATTGCTGACGAATGCCGAAGCCGGTGATCTCGATCACGCAGCGGAACTCCTCCGTACGGTCGAACACGTTTCTTCACTGGTTGCCGGTCGGGCGCAAAAATGGCTCCCAGCCTCGGAACAAGTGCTCGCTGCTACCGAACGCTGGGCATCCGGTATTCTGCGCAGGCCATTCCATGCGGGATTGGCGGCTGCTCTCGAAGATGCCATGCGGCTCGTGCGCGAAATCTACCAACGCAAGCTGCAATAGCGCGATCTATCCGCTCTTCCGCCAAATTCTTTATAATTGTGGATTCCTTTACACGGAGGAGTTTCATGGCAAGCTCGTACAACGGTGTACCAGTGCCCAGCACCGGCGCCAAGATCGGTTACAGCAAGGGCAAACACGACATCCCCAACAATCCGATCATTCCGTACATTGAAGGCGACGGCACCGGGCGCGACATCTGGAAGGCCTCTCAGCGCGTGTTCGACGCGGCGGTGGAAAAAGCTTATGACGGGAAGCGCAAGGTGGCGTGGTTCGAGGTCTTCGCTGGAGAAAAAGCCAAAGCCAAATTTGACAACTGGCTTCCCGACGATACGGTCGAAGCCATCCGCGAGTTCCGCGTCGCCATCAAGGGGCCTCTAACCACGCCCGTAGGCGGCGGCATCCGCTCTCTGAATGTGACCCTGCGCCAAGTCCTCGACCTTTACTCCTGCGTTCGGCCCGTCCGCTACTACGCTGGCACGCCCTCCCCGGTGAAACATCCCGAAAAGATGGATATCGTGATCTTCCGCGAAAATACGGAAGATGTTTACGCCGGTATCGAGTGGGAGCAGGGAACTGCCGAATGCGCCAAGCTGATCAAGTTCCTCAATGAGGATATGCTGAAGAGCGGCAAGAAGCAGGTCCGCCTGGATTCCGGCGTGGGCATCAAGCCGATTTCGATTACCGGAACTAAGCGCCTGGTCCGCGTCGCAATTCAACATGCGCTTGGCAACAAACTGAAGTCCGTGACTCTGGTCCACAAGGGCAACATCCAGAAATTCACCGAAGGTGCCTTTCGCAATTGGGGCTACGAAGTCGCGACTGAGGAATTTCGCGCCCAGGTCGTTACCGAACGCGAGAGCTGGATCATCGACAATAAAGACAAGAACCCGAATATCTCCGTCGCCGACAACGCCTCCATGACCGAGCCCGGTATGGAATATGCACCTCCCGCTTTTCGCAAAGCTGTTGAGGAGGAAGTTAAGAACGTTCTTGACGCCATCTATGCCACGCACGGCAAAGGCGCTTGGAAGACCAAGCTAATGATCAACGATCGAATTGCCGACTCGATCTTCCAGCAGGTCGTAACGCGTCCCGAGGAGTATTCCGTGCTCGCCACCCCCAACCTCAACGGCGACTACATTTCCGACGCATGCGCCGCGCAGGTTGGCGGCCTCGGTATCGCCCCGGGAGCCAATATCGGCGACGGTTACGCCATTTTTGAAGCCACCCACGGCACCGCTCCGAAGTACGCCGACAAAGACGTCATCAACCCGGGATCGGTCATTCTCTCCGGCGTCATGCTATTCCGCCACGTAGGCTGGGACGAAGCCGCCGACCTGATCGAGCAAGGCATGGAGAAAACAATTTTGCAGAAAAAGGTCACCTACGACTTCGAACGCCTCATGGAAGGCGCCATCAAAGTCAAAACTAGCGAATTCGGCGACCACATCATCAACAACATGGCCGCCACTGTGGCCGCAGACTAGCGCCAAGTTTCTCACCGCGATGAAGAGGCATGTGGCTTGAGCCGCGCCGACGTGGCTAGCAAGAGCAGGGGCTTAAGCTCCTAAGATAGGCAAATTTCACGCTCCATGACGGGGCCGACACGAGGACTCATTCATGCGTAAGAAAGTTTCAGTAGTAGGTTCAGGGAACGTAGGCGCCACCGCCGCCCACTGGATCGCCTCCAAAGAATTGGCTGACGTAGTTCTCATCGACATCCTGGAGGGCATTCCCCAGGGCAAAGCGCTCGATCTGCAACAGGCCATGCCAATCGAGAAGCGCGACTCCCACATTATCGGCACCAACAATTACGGAGACACGGCCGGCTCCGACATCGTAGTAATCACCGCGGGGATTCCGCGCAAGCCCGGCATGAGCCGCGACGACCTTCTCAACACAAATTACAACATCATGAAGAGCGTCGTCACCGAGGCAATCAAGTACTCGCCCGGATGCATCCTCATCATCGTGTCGAACCCGCTCGACGCCATGGCGCAGACCGCCTACAAGCTCAGCGGCTTTCCGCGCAACCGAGTCATCGGCATGGCAGGCGTTCTGGATTCCGCTCGCTTCCGTACCTTCATTGCCGACGAGCTCAACGTCAGCGTCGAGAACGTGACGGCCTTTGTCCTCGGCGGCCACGGCGACACCATGGTACCTCTGCCGCGTTATTCCACCGTGGCTGGCATTCCGATCACGGAGCTGATCACACCCGAGCGCCTGGCGGCTCTGGTGCAGCGCACCCGCGACGGCGGTGCTGAGATCGTGAAGTATCTGAAGACTGGCAGCGCCTACTACGCTCCATCCGCAGCCGCCACGGAGATGGTCGAGGCCATCCTCAAAGACAAGAAGAAGATTTTGCCTTGCGCCGCCTATCTCGACGGCGAGTACGGGATTAGAGGTCTCTACGTTGGTGTGCCCGTGAAGCTGGGCGCGAAGGGAATTGAACAAATCGTCGAAATCAAGCTGACGGCCGACGAACAAGCCGCACTGAACAAGAGCGCGGAGGCGGTCAAGGAATTGGTGGGAGTGATCGGCGTCTAACCCGAGTCGGTTTGGACAAGAAAGGGGAGCGGGATTTAACCCGCCCCCTCTTTCTTGCCATCTTTAGATCTTCTCGATCTTCACCGCGTTCAGCTTGATTTCCTTCCGCGGACGATCCTGCGCATCGCGCGGAGCGCTCGTAATCTTATCTACGGTCGCTTGTCCGTCCACCACTTCGCCAAAGATCGTGTGCTTGCCCGTCAGCCAGCTCGTCGGAGCCACGGTGATGAAGAACTGCGAACCGTTGGTGTTCGGCCCGGCATTCGCCATGGCCAGTTTCCCCGGCACGTCGAAGTTGTGCGGCGAGCCCTTCGTCTCATCCTCAAACTTAAATCCCGGTCCGCCCATCCCGGTGCCTTGCGGATCACCGCCCTGGATCATGAAATTAGGGATCACGCGGTGGAACACGGTGCCGTCGTAGAGTCGGTCGGTCGTCTTCTTGCGCGTGTTGGGATGCGTCCACTCGCGCTTGCCTTCAGCGAGTTCGACGAAGTTGGCGACAGTCTTAGGAGCATCTTTCTCGAACAGACGGCAAACGATCGTGCCTTCCGTTGTCTCAAATGTTGCGTACAAGCCGGGTGCGCGTGACATGAATTCCTTTCGAATAGCGGGTATATCCCGCGGAAAATAAAGGCGAATAAAACCCCCGAAAACCTACTGCGGAGGGTTTGCAGGCTTTTTGGCGGCAGTTCCAGCGGCCGGCTTCTTCGTTGTTCCGGTTGCGCTGTGGACCACCGGGTGCCGCGTGGTCGAAGCCGCACCGCCGCGCACAATCGTCAAATGGACGATGCGCACCGGCGTTAGCGGCTTGTCGTTAGGGCCTACAGGTAGGCGCGCAATCTTCTTGATCAGCGCTAGGCTGGCGTCATCGCACTGGCCAAAAATCGTATGGTGGCCGGTCAGGTGGAGGCTGTGCGTGGAATCCTCCGTGATGAAGAACTGCGAGCCGTTGGTGTTGGGCCCGGAATTCGCCATCGCCAGTCGACCTGGACGGTCAAACTTCAGCGTGTCCACAAATTCATCTTGAAAACGGTAGCCAGGATCGCCGGTGCCAGTGCCAAGCGGGTCTCCCCCTTGAATCATGAACTCGGGAATCACGCGATGGAAGATCGTGCCGTCATAGAGAGGCGTGTTGTGCTTGGTCACTCCGCTGGCCGGATTCTTCCAGTCCTTCTTGCCTGTGGCCAGCCCAATAAAGTTCTCGACCGTGATCGGTGTTTCCTTCTCAAACAAGGTGCAGCGCAGCATCCCGGCGGTGGTGTTGAACAGGGCGACGGGGTTGCCGGAAGGCGTGGCTGGCTTCTTGACCGGCACCTTTGCCGTGGCAGAAGCCTTGGGTTTCGCAGTCGGGGCGGCCTGTCCGAAGGAGCTGGCGGCTACGCCGAGAACGGCGACACAGAGCAGTAACTGACGCATGAAAGTTCCTCGCAGAAATCGAATGGATTTACGGGTAAGACTGCCTTCAAATTGTACGACATACGAGCGGAAAAGGTGGATTGCGGAGGCAGGTACCGGGGCTCAGGTGGGGCTTAGGTTCGGAACTCAGCGTCCGCCTGGATCGGAAGCTCCAAGAACAATGGTTCGGGGCGTCGCCAACCCAGGCGCTGTCGAACTGGGTGGCGCAGGCTCAGGGGCAACCAGAGCCGGTGCCAGCGTCAGAGGAGGCGCGGAGGGAGCCAACCCAGGCAGCACGAAATCAGGAATATCGGCAACAGTCGGCTGCGTCGCGCGTTGCAACGTTGGCGCGCGATCCTCGCCGTCCGGCAACTCAACGGTCCCGCTTTGCGCGACCTCACTCTTATCGTGCGGTTCGGTGTAGCGGTCGGATACCATAATGTGGAAAACCCATTGCCGACGCTCTTCTTCCGGCTCCACCAACCCAGCTGCCTTCATGGGAATCAGGTAGTTCTCCACCCAGTGAATCTCAGCCTTGCTCATCCCGCGGCGTTGCAGGTCGACCGTGACTCCGGCCAAATGCGACGACGCAATTTCGCCTTCCGCAGGCGCAGCGTTACGATTATGGCGACGCAGCTTTTTCTGTACGACCACCGTCCGCACAGCGGAATTCACCTGGATTTGATCGCCGAATTGCTGATGATAGGCGTCCGCTAGATCCTGGACAAACTTCAGCGTCCACGGGCGGCAGTAGCGCCGGTCGGGATCGAGGCGCGGATCAACTCGCAGGGCCTCGCTGGGGATGATCGGCACCAGTTTGCCATCCAGCTTCAGCTGCTCCAGCTCGGCATCGTCCTGAATCCGCGGCAATGCCAGCCGGTCAATCTCCGCATTCTGCTTGAGTAGGGAATCATGCGAAGGCTTGAACACCGGGTTCCAGAAGAAAATACGACGCCAGCGACGATGATGCCGTCCAGCGCTCGACAAAGTCAGCGTGGATTGCGAAACCTTGGTCTTGTGATGGTGATGCGAACGCGCGCGTGTGATGGCGGCGCTGAAATCGCACCCAAGTACAACCACCAGACTGAGGAACAGGGCCCGCCGTAGCATAGTTGGGAAGAATGGCAAATCTTGTAAATGAGTGGTTAGTTTACACGTTTTCCACAGCCGCGTCCCGCCCAAAAGAGTGGCCCAAAAGTAATGCCGGAGTGTAGACGTCGAGATCGGGCGAAGGACCCGCAAAGTCCCGCAAATTCAGGGTAAGTTCCCGCAAAAACTACCACAGGACTGGCTAACGCCCATGACATTGACCGGCAACATCGCCGTTCTTGTGCCCCCTCTCCCGTCGCCGGTGTCTCCAGAAAGGCCAAGGAATGCTGGCGTGAAACGATGATGGTCCGATTCTGGAGGCAGGGAGCTGAATCTGCTAAAGGGAGACGCTGCATTGGCTGGCGTTACTCTCGGGGATTTCTCTTGGGAGGGGGACGATACCGGCCGGCACCGACTAAGACGGGAATGTATGACTTGCCGAATCTTCCCGCAGGCCATTGCAGAGTTCATACAGACGGCTGCAAAGCCAAAGCCTAATGATCCGTGGCGAACTTGCGATATTGAGCCCTCGGCCGACTTCAATTCTGGAGATACTTTCGCTGGTCAACTCGAAACGGGAACCGGTCTATTTAGCGGCGGAACAAATCGCTAACCGCCTGCACCATCACGTCTCGGCCAACCTCAGAAATCAAGCGCGTCAGCGGAATATCCTTCGGGCAAACTTCCACGCAATTCTGGGCGTAGCCGCATTCTTGAATCCCGCCGTCACCCATTAACACGGCCAGGCGCTCGTATTTCAACGCCTTTCCGGTCGGATGCGAGTTGAAAAGGCCCACCTGCGCAATCGTCGCCGCCCCCACGAAGCTTGTGTCGTCGTTGAATTGCGGGCAGGCTTCCATGCAACAGCAGCAGGAAATGCAACGTGAGACCGGATAGGCCTCTTCCTGCTCTCGCGGCGCAATACGCGGGCCGGAGCCGAGATCATAGGTGCCATCCACCGGGACCCAAGCCTTGACGGCCTTGAGGTTTTCAAAAATGACATTGCGATCGACCGCCAAGTCGCGCACCACGGGAAACTTGGTTAGCGGCTCGACACGAATGGGCTGCTCCAATTGATCGACCAGCGCCGAACACGCCATCCGGGCCTTGCCGTTGATCACCATCGCGCAGGAGCCGCACACTTCCTCCAGGCAGTTAGCGTCATAGGTGACGGGAGACGTCGTCACACCAGCCGTTGTGACAGGGTTGGCGGCGATCTCCATCAGGCTCGAGATCACGTTCATGCCAGGCTTCCACCGAACCTCGAAGCTTTCCCACTGCGCCGCCGAGTTGGGGTCGGCTTGGCGCTTGATCTTGAAGAGGACGGTTTTCGTCGCGGGCGTGGCCGTAGCGGCGTTTTCAACGGACATGTTCGAGCCTTCCCCTTTACCTTTCCTTACTTCACGGCGTCGTATCGGCGCGGACGCAGCGGCACCAGCGAGGTGTCAATCGCTTCAAATTCAAATCTCGGCTCGTCCGCATCTGGAGCGAAAGAAGCCTTCGTCGTCTTGAGCCATTTCTTGTCGTCGCGTTCCGGAAAATCCGGTTTGTAATGCGCGCCCCGAGATTCATCACGCATGGCCGCGCCCTGGGCTATCACACGCGCCAGTTGCATCATGTTGTAAAGCTGGCGTGCGAAGACCACGCTGGTGTTCGCCCACTGCGTGCGGTCGCTCAAGTTCACGTTCTTCATGCGCTCCAGCAGCTCAACGATCTTGACATCGGCCTCTCGACAAGCTTTGCTGTAGCGGATGACGGTGCAGTAGCGCGTCATCAACTCGCCCAGTTCGCGCCACAGTCGGAACGGGCTCTCGGTGCCCTGATTGCTCATCAGACCGGAGTTCATTTCTTCCTGGCGCTTGCGCTCGGCGTCGAAGTACCCGTTGCTCGGGGCCCCCGGCAGGCTCTTGGCATACTTCATGGCGTTGGGACCGGCGATAAATCCGCCGAAGATGCAGGAGACGAGAGAGTTCGCCCCCAGCCGGTTCGCGCCGTGGTACTGGTATTCGCACTCGCCCGCGGCAAATACACCGGGGATATTCGTCTGCTGATTGAAGTCCACCCACAGGCCGCCCATCGTGTAGTGCATGCCCGGGAAGATTTTCATCGGGACGTCGCGCGGATCGTCGCCTACAAACTTCTGATAAATCTCAAGAATGCCTTCCAGCTTCTTGTCGAGAACCTTGCGGTCGATGTGCGTCAGATCGAGGTAGACCATCGGCTGGCCGTCAATGCCCAGATCGTTCTCGTACACGACTTTGTGAATGGCCCGCGTGGCCACATCGCGCGGAACCAGATTTCCGTACTTCGGATACCACTCTTCGAGGAAGTACCAGCGGTCGTTCTCGGGAATGGATTTGGGGAATCGCGGATCGCCTTTTTGCTTTGGAACCCAAACGCGGCCACCCTCGCCGCGGGCGGATTCCGACATCAAGCGCAATTTATCTTCGCCAGGGATCGCTGTGGGATGAACCTGAATAAACTCGCCGTTCGCGTAGTGCGCACCCTGCTGGTAAAGAGCCGATTGCGCCGATCCGGTGCAAACAACAGAGTTGGTGGACTTCCCGAAAATCGCGCCAATGCCGCCCGTGCAGATGATGATGGCGTCAGCAGGGAAGGTCCTCACTTCCATGCTGCGCAAATTCATCGCGCAGATTCCGCGACACACGTTTTTCCCGTCGAGCACGGCGGAGAGGAATTCCCAGCTCTCGTACTTCTTGACTTTGCCTTCGGATTCGAAGCGGCGAACCTGCTCGTCGAGGGCGTAGAGCAGTTGCTGACCTGTGGTGGCTCCTGCAAACGCGGTCCGGTTATACAACGTCCCGCCAAAGCGACGAAAGTCGAGCAGCCCTTCCGGAGTGCGATTGAAAGGCACACCCATGCGGTCCAGCAGATCAATAATCGCTGGAGCCGCGTCGCACATGTTCTTGACCGGCGTCTGATTCGCCAGAAAGTCGCCGCCGTAAACGGTGTCGTCGAGATGTTGCGCTGTGGAGTCGCCCTCGCCCTTAAGATTCTTGGCGGCATTAATGCCGCCTTGCGCGCACACCGAGTGCGAGCGCTTCACCGGCACAATCGAGAACAGGCCAACCGACCCGCCCATCTCGGCAATCTTGATCACCGCCGACAACCCAGCCAGCCCGCCGCCCACCACGATAATTCTTGGAGTCGCCATGCTTTGTGTGCCGTTTCCCTGTCTACTCGTCCACGCTCGGCCGGGCATCCTCAATCTGAGTCGCTCCCACCGCGTCAACGGGTTGTTGATCGTAGCGCACGCGCATGGTGTAAAGGCTGCCTAGACCGACGCCGCTCATCACCACAAAGAACCCCAGACAGGCCACTAGCAGCCGCTTCTGGGCTTTCTCGCCGGAGACTAGGCCCCACTTGGCGCAGAACAGCCAAAGTCCATAGGCGAAATGCCAGGAAGCGCTTACCAAACCCAGAACATAGAAGGCAAGGAGCAGAGGCTGAAACAATTCCGCCTGCACTTTGCCGAACGACGCGCCGGGATAGACATGCAAGTCAATGCCAGAGAAGCGCAACGTATACGTGTGGAAAGCGATGTAGGCAAAGGCAATCCCGCCGGTCCAGCGCTGCGCCGTATACATCCAATTGCCGGACCACGGATAGCTAAGGAGGTTGGTCTCCCCCCGATACCAAATGTAAATACCGTATCCCGCGTGGAAGAGAATCGGCAGCCACACGCCGAAAAGTTCTAGTATCGGAACCAAAGGTAGGCTCGCCAAAAAACGCACCTGGTGCGCGTAGGCTGTGGGCCCGTTCAGCGCCGCGGAGTTGGAGATGAGGATATGCTCGACTAAGAAGGCTCCAACTGGGACAATTCCGCTCAACGAATGCAATCGCCGTAGCCAAAAACTAGCCCCCTGACCGGCGCGGAGCGGGGCCACCCCGGCCTTAGCCGCTCTCTCGTTCCCTACGCTGCCCGCTTCGCCCACCGCAGGAACGCTCGCTGCCACGGAGGATCTCCTTATTGCGTCAACTTGAAAATGCGTAACCTGTGATTATCTTTTTGCGGGGTGTGTGAAGTCAAGGACGTGGATGAAATCGGAGAGAATCCGAGCGTGAAATCCTCCCAAAGATTAAAAGCTATTTGCGCCCTCCGATGTTTTCGAGAATCTTTGGCGCTTGATCCACTCCAGAAACTGCCGAAACGCCGCCCCGCGATGGCTGACAGACGCTTTTTCCTCCGCCGAGAGCTCGGCGAAAGTCTTCTTCAGGTTCGGGAAGAAGAACAACGGGTCGTAACCGAAACCAAACGTGCCGCGGGGAACAGTCAGGATCAGCCCTTCGGCTTTTCCCGAGAACACCGCCAAAACTTCACCGTCGCGCGCCGCGGCCAGCGAGCAGACGAAGCGCGCGGTCTTCCGTTCTGCCGCAACCGAGGCCAGCTCGCGAAGCAGACGAGCGTTGTTGGCATCATCAGGAGAATTCCCAGCCGGGGCGCTTCCGCTCTCCAACGCCGCGTACCGTGCGGAATGCACGCCCGGGGCGCCGTGCAGTGCATCTACTTCCAGTCCCGAGTCATCGGCCAGAATGATCTCCCCGGGCGAATATAAGCTATACTCGGCTGCCTTTTTCCGGGCATTCGCGTCGAAGGTGAGACCGTCCTCCACCACCTCGGACAGGAGGTGGAAATCCGGAATACCCAAGATCGTCACACCAAAAGGCACCGCCGCCCCGGCGAGGTCGCGAAGCTTCCCAGCATTGGACGTAGCGATCAGGACGGTAGTCATACGGTTGGCATGGGGAGGGCCTTCGGGAGGTGCCACGACCCTCTTGTGCAGCATATCAAACGGCGCCACAAGCTCCGTAGAGCCCCCTCCAGCCCCCGCACAGTTAGTACCGGACATGATGGAGCAATCGTCCAAGGAGGCGTAGCCCTTCGCAGATTGCACGACGGCGAGTATAAACAACTGCAACCGGCGGCTTGTGGAAAACCTGCCGTCGTGCAGCCCAAAATTCACTGTCCTCTAACCCATCTGCAACACCGCTGCAACAGACGCGGCCTAAAGTCCGGGGTAACGAAGTGGAACGCCCTTCGGTGGGCACGACCGCAAGTCCCCGCGCTAGAGACGGAGCTCGGGCTTGCGGTTTCTTGTGGGTTGGGAGCCGGAGGTTTCGGCTAGGCGTTCGCGGTCGCCGCGGACTCGTCCTGCGTCGTGCGGGAGCCGCCGCGCTGTCTCTTGAGTTTCGCCAGGAAATCCACCTGGCTTAGGTCAGCCTCACCGCGCATCAGTTCGAGAAGAATGTCCGAGGTGTTCTTATCCTGTGGCAACTGCGTCAGCGGAATAAATTCACGCGGTATGCAGCGCAGCTCCGGCGCTACACCGGGCTGGGACACGAGGAAATCCAGAAAGCCTTCCACAGCGGCCCGCTGTTGCTCGGTTTCGGCTAGGAACTCAATCCCCATGCCGTGCGCTGGATGCAGAACCCGTACTGATCCACCCGCACCAGCGAACGTCCCTCGCGCTTGCAGGATCAAGTCCAGCCGTGTTCCCATAGGAAACGGCGATTCCGATTCGACGTAACAGGCTCCCAGACTCAAGTCGGTGAGCTTGCACAGAACGACGGAGGTGGCGTCGTGTTCCGAAACCGCAGGCGCGCTGGAATCCAGCCATGCGTTGAGGGCAATGTGCGCATCTTCTGAAAGAGTCTCGAAGCGTACTCCGCACTCGCCCGTCGACCGCGACCACGCGACCACGCCACGACCCTCCACAGGAGCCAAACGGTGTGGCAACGCAAAACGAAAAGCCAGATCCGTGAAATTTGGCACGGGCTTCGAAATCAGAACATCCATTCCGCTTTCGCTCACGTCGAGCAGAATTCCTTCGACGTTCTCGGCGTCCTGCCAGCCCAGCGTTACGGGAATTTGGATGGGAACCCGCGTCGTGCGGCGGCGTTCGCGACTCATCAAGCTCCGGGTCGCCAACAGTACCGATTGCACCTGCGACAATGTAACCGGTTGGTACAAGACGAAATGCGCGCCCAAACGCAGCGCCGCCGCCCGCTCCGATTCATCGCTCAATAACAGAACGGAGAGCAGGGAAGCAGCCCCGTTCGCGGGCCGCACGGTATTGAGGAGCCAGGCAGCATCCCCCACATGGTCCATTTCTGAAAAGACTAGATCGGGCGCATTCTCAGGAATTCTCGCAAGCGCTTCCGCCGCATTGGGAACGCAGGTGACCTCGACTCCCTGACTGCGCAACAAGCCCGTCAGCCTCTCCACCGCAGCCGCCGTGTCCGGCACTACAACCAGCGCGCGAATACTCTTGATACCCATCGCGATTCCTTATTTTGAGCGTTGGGTCCCGGGTTAAGGCCAGCGCGGAACCGTGGTACGAGCAGGTGTAGCAGGCTTGGCCGCGGCCGGAGCGGGTGCCGAGGATGCCGATGCGGCAGCCGCGGCCGCGCGCGGCGCTGGTGCCTCAAACTCCGGCATCGCCCGGTTGGGCGTGTCGGATTCGTCCGTCAACAGCGAAGCTACTGATTTCAAGGTGTCGGCAGCGCCCTGAAGCGCTTCAATCTGCTTGCCTAGCTCGATGTATTGCGCCTGCTTCCGGCGCAGAACCTCATGGATGTCCTTCATGGGTACCCCCTCTCAAGAATCTAGGGGCACTCGCCGCCAGGGTCAATTCCGAAGCGCCATTGCGCAATTACGTCAGTAACGCGTCGCGCATCGAATGGTGCTTCGCAACTGGTACCCTCGCAATTCGTAAGTCGTGATCATCAAAGGGCTCCCGCAGGAGCCTTTTGTTCGTTATCTTGTCAGGTTACCTAGCAGAATTGTCGGACCCTCAGGCGGTAGCCATCTTGCGTTGTTTGGGCTTGCTCCACCTGCGCCGCGCCAGTCCAGCCATGGCCAGCAGGCCGGTGCCTAGCAAACTGAGCGTCCCCGGCTCGGGCACGGGCAAAGCGATATCCACCTTCGCGCCACTGATACCGAGCTGGCCGTTTCTCATGGCGCCCGTGGTGATTACCACCACGCCATTCACGTTGCGATGATTGACCAGCCCTCCAATATTTGCGGTCAGCTGCAGCGAGCCGTTGTCGAGCTGGGTCACGGTTACCGGTCCACTGAAAGCTCCCTGAAACAGGACAGCGTTGGGAAGCCCGCTCACGGCCCCGTTGAGGGCGATGGTAAAGCTGCCCCCGCCGGCAAACGTCGCGTTCGATCCCAAGATACCTGAGGTCAACGGGCCGGTCGAAAAGGTTAGGCGCCCCAGATTCGCGCCGTTAAAGCTGTGGCCGAACAAGTTGCTGACCGCACTGATCTGCGAAGGTGAGGTAAAGCCCGAACTCGAGGACGTAGCGAGCCCGCTAGTCCCAATCCATAACGTGCCGCCCTGGCTCGTAATACCCACGCTGCTCGCAAGAGCGCTCAACGGAAGCGCCAGGACCAAAGCAACCAGTACAATCAATTTCTTCATTGGAGCTCCAGTTATCCCTCAGAACAGCTCCCCGGTCACAAAAGTGCCGATACCTAACGGAAGCCGCTCGAATACTTTGTTGAGTGCATTCGCCGCGCCAGCGGGCTAGCGCGAGACAGATCGTGCTAAATCATGGACTTGGGAGCAGATGGGGCGTTCACGAGCTCTCCCTATGTGCAGAAGTTTGCACACGGTGTCGGGCTTTGCGGCCGTAAGCCTAAGCGCCTGGCACGTCGGTGCCACCCCGTAGCCGGAAAGTTGTATTTGCGGCTCTTGGGGTCTGAGGTAGTCTCGTTTTGAGCAGTTCTGGGGGAGGGCTGTTCGGGCGCTCTGTGACCTTCGGGTCCGGAGCGCTCTTTAATTTTGGTGGGCACAAAACATCCCCGCGAGAAAAAAGCTTAGGGCCTGACGCCCTCCTGACGACCCCTCTATTTTCCAGCACCGGAAAGCGGATACTCTGAGTCTTGGGGGTGACGGATCGACTGCTCCCGAGTGGCGAATCAACGGCACACTCATTCCGCCGAGCAGTCCTGGGCTACGCCTGTCAGAAGGCTGGTGTCGGGATAGCTATAAGCGCCCTTGAACGCCCCGGATGGGTCTTCCCGGGTAAACCACTGGAGCAAGGCTTCCGTCTGCGGATGGTAGGTGAAACCGTTGATGGTTACCGGAACGGTCGAGTTCGAGAGCACTTTGATAGGGTCGCCGGTCTCCAGATTCCCCTCGCACCCTCGCCCATTTGGAAACTGCCATGCCGGCGCCAGGTTGTTGACAAAGGGATCGTTCCGCCACTCCGAGATCTCATGGCTGAGTGGGGTCACGTCCGAAAAGGAAGAAAAAATACCCTCGCTGGCCCAACTAGCCCAAGCGAACGTCTGCACGGCGGGATGCCCCGGAGTGCTCGCATCGAAAGCAGTATGAAAACCCAGCACGCAGCAATTTGCAGGATCGCCAAAATACAGGAAGACATTGTTGCTCAGAAACAGCGGCAGCTCGGTCGGCTTCAGTCCCTCCGCCTGCAACAAGGTACTGAGATGCGAATTGAAGAAGTCCCCATTGAGCGTGGCCAGAAACGTCCCGTCGGGAAGTTGGTAGACCTGCGACTCTCCGAACGGCACGACTATCGTCACCGGCGGCAAGCGCCGCGGCGGGTTGAGGGTGGTGTGCCAGCTGTCCTTCATCACGTTGTAGAACTCGGCGCGCTGCACCGCATCGCCAAATTGTCCAAAACCGGTGCTGTAGGCGGACTTCACGAAATCCGGCGAATTCAAAGTCTTCCGCAGTACGGGATCGATGCGGATCGAGATATTGTTGCCGGCCGCATCGAGCCACCCTTCGAAGAAAAAACTCAGCGGGATCGCGACGGTATTCACCCGCGTCTCGCCACCGCGAAGCGGATCGCTACCCACCATAAAATAAGGGTAGGATGTCGACTTGAAGGTGAACCCACCCGAGAAATAGGGAACCGTCCGCACAGGTGCAGTTGCGGCAGAAGCCGTCGGCCCCGCACGCAGAGCGTCCGTCAGAGCCGTGGGCAGTTGGTTGAAACGCACGAAGCGCGGCTGCGCTCCGGTTTGCTCGAGATAATTTCCGGGGACCTGGGGCACTAGCTGGCCCGCCCTGCTTTGCGCGAACGCCGCACCGCAGGCTAAGCCCCAGAACAATGGCGTCGCGAAAAGTGCCCTCCATAGACGCGCGCTCGACAGGGATCCAGGCATGGAGCAGTAACTCCAGAACAGTTTGGATAACACGAAGGTGGGAAGCCGCTTGGCTCCGGGGGAGGTCTCTCCAGCCTTATCAGAAGATTCTCAACCTGCGCCGCAGCCCTGTCAAGACGGTGACGGTACCCGTCACTCTACGCCCGGTTGCGTGCGCCGAGCAACGCGTGCTATAGACCTGGAATCCAACTCTGCTTGTGGCTCACAGCGACCCCATGAATCGCAACGCTCGTCCACCGGATCGATATCCGAAATGTCGCAAGAGTGACGCCGCATTTCGTCTTCACTCCACCTTTTCTTCAACCCTTGTCCTCTGCCTGTCGATGGTGGCCTCGGCACAGTCACCCTCCGAAACACACTCCTTTTCCACGCGAGAGAACAACGCACCAACTCCTGAGAACACAACTCCACGGCAGATTCCGTTGATCGTGCCTCAAGGCACTCCGATCCGCGTCGCGCTCTCGAGACGTGTTCGCATCTGGCGCGAAGGCGTACCGCTGACCGGTCAAGTGGCGGACACTGTCTATGCTTTCGATCAACCGGTAATTCCCGCGGGAAGCGAGGTTCGTGGCCGCGTGACAAGAGTCGGCCCCGTCACAAAGCTGCGCCGCGTGATGGCCATCGCGAATGCCGACTTTTCTCCCGCGCGCGAATATGCGGTAACGTTCGATACCCTTGTGTTGAGCCATGGCCCCATGATTCCGCTACAAACGACCGTCGCTCCAGGCACCGAACAAGTGATCCGTCTGGCCAGCGGATCCCAAGCCGGAAACCAGCCCGAAAAGAAGAAGAGCGCCACAGGCCGGTTGGCCAGCGCCGAAATGCAGGCCATGCGTGATCAGATGCGGAAAGCGAAGCTCCAGATCAAATCTCCTGCCCGCATCGACCGCCTCAAGCAGTTTCTGCTGGCACAGCTTCCGTACCGTCGGCAATATCTTGCGTCGGGGACGCGGTTCGACGCCGATGTGGCGGCGCCGCTCGATTTCGGGACCACAACGCGAGTGCCAGAGCAACTGCGTTCCTTGGGAAATGCGATTCCACCGGATAGTGCGCTGCACGCGCGGCTAGTAAACGAAATCAGCTCGGCGACGGCGCATCAGGGCACTCCAATCGAGGCCATCGTAACTGAACCCCTACTGGATGCCAACCATCAACTTGTCATCGCCGTCAACAGCCGAATGTTGGGCAAGGTTACCCGCGCGAAACCGGCGCGAAAGCTACACCACAACGGCGAGCTTCGCGTGGTCTTCGAGAAAGTTACGACCCCGGAGGGACTTGCGCAGGCCGTGCAGGGAAACCTGAGCGCCCTGAGCGTGGACCGGACCGCCGACGTCAAAATCGACGACGAAGGCGGTACGAAGGTTGCGAACAACAAATCCAGGTACTTGCTAACCGGTCTTTCGCTCACGATCGCAGCCTTCGCCGCGCGTGGGGACCCGGATGCGCCGAGTGGCTCTTCCGGAATCAGTCCAGGACAGGGCGCCATAGCTGGCGCATCCAGCTTCAAGCTGGTAGGCGGGGTAGTCAGCGTAGCGGCGCGCTCGCGCGTGTTTTCGTCCGTTCTGGGCGGCTATGGGGCCGCAATGTCGGTGTACTCGCATTTCTTGTCTCGGGGCAGAAACGTCGTGCTCCCCAAAGATACGGCCGTTGAAGTGGCCATTGGTGACCATCACTCCGCCAACTCCAGAGGCACAACGAAGTAAGCGGCGCGAGGTTGGAGTCCTAGCGCCAGGGGTAACATCCACCAGGTGCCTATCGTCATGCTTGGCCTGAGTGACAGCAGGAGGATCTTGGGACCATGGGGTGTGGTGGAGGTGTGGTGCGCCCTGAGAGATTCGAACTCCCGACCTTTTGGTTCGTAGCCAAACGCTCTATCCAGCTGAGCTAAGGGCGCGACGGATGCCGCTGACTTGCGAGAAGAAGTTCCCAAATTATACCAAAGGGACCCGTCCCAACAGGCAGTAACCAATCAGAAGGACAACATCGCATCCCGACATGCTTGCCTCGACGTAATTCTTTCCGGTGAACAGCAAATCCTACTCGGCTGAAAACCTTACTGTGCAAGGGTTTTCAGCTATTTAGGTTTGGCGCGGGAATTGCAACTCCTTGCATAGACGAAGTGGCGCGCAACGGGGCGCAACTGAGGAACTTCGGCCAGAGGTCTCAGAAGCGCCCCTTGCATTCACTCCAAAGCCCTCCCCCGGCTCTCCCCCTTGGTCATGCTCGCATTTGTTTTGGAATTTCCACCCCTAGATCAGATTAGTGACCGCCTTTGACCGCGGTTTGTGGGAAACCCTGCGGACGCCGGCTCTTGGCTGGATTCCCAACCGCTCCCGTTCCGGGAATTTTACCCTGGAACACCCGGAAACATTGCGGTTTAGGCGAGTGCGAGGCGCTCCTTTAAGTCCAGCCCGGCGCGCCGTAGCAGAGCCGCCACGTTCTCATCGTTCATGCGCGACGCATCGAACTCCACGCGCACCGTCTTGGCGGCCTCATCGAAGCTGACTTTGCGGACGCCATAGACATCCGACATCGTGCTCATGGCGCGCATTTCGGCCATTCCCGGCACACGGCCGTAGCGGAAAGCAATATCCGTTGGCGTCATTCCCACTTCCTCCTCGGCAGATCCAACTCAGAAATCGATAACTGGCACTCGAAAAGCAGCACCAGAATCGAAAAAGTGAGTGCAGTCATCAAGATACAATCCTCAGGCACGACAAGGGAAGGGGGAAGCACCTTGGAGAATATGCCAGCCGCACCAGCCGGCGAGGCACTCGACCCTGTTTGCGGAATGACCGTCAAGGTCGCCACCGCGAAACACCGCCACGAGCACGCAGGCAAGGCCTACTACTTCTGCAGCGCTGGATGCTCTCAGAAATTTGCCGCCGACGCTGACGGGTATCTGACAGGCGCGAAGGCACGTATCAAAATGGGACAACCGCCTCCCGCTGGACAGGTTGTCCAAATTCAGTTGGGCGGACCTGCACCCGCTTCTTCCCCAAAACCAGTGCCCTCCAAGAGCTCCGCAAGTTCTGTCATCTACGTCTGCCCTATGCATCCCGAGGTTCGCGAACTGGGCCCAGGAGCCTGTCCCAAGTGCGGCATGGCACTCGAACCCGAAACCGCCACCGCGGGCGAAGAGGATAATTCCGAGCTGCGCGACATGCTGCGGCGTTTCTGGGTTGGGGTTGTCCTTACCGCCCCACTGCTCGTCGTTGCCATGGCACCCATGTTGGGGTTGCCCATGGCGTTCCTCCATGGCGCTGCGCTGCCCTATCTCGAGTTCGCCCTGGCTACGCCGGTCGTCCTCTGGTGCGGCTGGCCGTTTTTCGTCCGCGGATGGGCGTCGGTGGTCAACCGCAGCTCCAACATGTTTACGCTAATCGCCTTGGGCGTGGGGGTGGCTTACACCTACAGCGTGGCGGCGACTCTGGCTCCGAGCGCTTTCCCCGGGGCCTTGCGGGGCATGGGCGGCCGTCCCGATGTCTACTTTGAGGCCGCCGCCGCGATTGTCACACTGGTGCTGCTCGGCCAGGTTCTGGAACTCCGCGCCCGCGGGCAAACTTCCAGTGCCATCCGCGCGCTCCTGAGCCTGGCGCCTCCAATTGCTCATCGGCTCGTCGCTGACAAGGAAGGGGGCAGGGAAGAGGACGTTGCACTCGAACTCGTCCATCCGGGAGACCGCCTTCGCGTGAAGCCGGGCGAGAAAGTTCCGGTCGACGGCATCGTCGAGGACGGCTCCAGTACCGTCGACGAAGCCATGATCACCGGCGAGCCCATTCCCATCGAGAAGACCCGCGGAGCCAGTGTCATCGGCGGCACGATCAACGGTACGGGGGCTTTCACAATGCGGGCGCAACGCGTGGGCTCCGAAACGCTGCTGGCTCAAATCGTGAATATGGTCAGCCAGGCCCAGCGCAGCCGCGCCCCTATCCAAAGATTTGCCGATAGGGTTTCGGCAGTCTTCGTTCCGGTGGTGGTAGCGGCAGCTGCTCTTACCTTTATCGCTTGGGCCGTCTGGGGCCCGCAACCGCGCTTGGCTTACGCCCTGGTGAACGCGGTCGCCGTGCTCATCATCGCTTGCCCCTGTGCCCTCGGCCTGGCAACACCCATGGCGGTTATGGTCGCTACCGGTCGCGGTGCGCGCGCGGGAGTGTTGATCAAGAATGCCGAAGTCTTGGAGATCATGGAGAAGGTCGACACGCTTGTCGTGGATAAGACCGGTACGCTGACGGAAGGGAAGCCGCGCGTACTCGGCAGCCATGCCGCACCTGGCCGCACGGGCGATGAGATTCTGGGACTCGCTGCAAGCCTGGAACTAGCGAGCGAGCATCCGCTGGCCGCCGCGCTGATCGTTGAGGCGGCGCGGCGCGGCTTGACGGTAGAGCCCGCACGAAATTTCCAGTCCCATACAGGCAAGGGCCTGACCGGCGAGGTCAGGGGTCAGATCGTCATCGTGGGCAGCGAGGCCTTCCTCCACGAACAAGGCGTGCCCTCTCCGACCTCCAGACTCGTTGCGGTAGGGGCGATCAGTACCGATCTCTATGTCGCGGTTGCGGGTAGTTTTGCCGGGACGATCTCTGTAGCGGACGCTGTCAAGTCGAATTCCGCGGCGACGGTCGGTGACCTTCGCAAAGCAGGCATCAATGTCGTGATGCTGACGGGCGACAACGCTACAACCGCGGAGAACATCGCCCGCGCGGTTGGCATTACAGATTTCGAAGCCGAAGTCCTGCCTGGCCGCAAAGCGGAAGTCATTTCGGAACTGCAAAAACAAGGTCACGTTGTCGCGATGGCTGGAGACGGCATCAACGACGCCCCAGCTCTGGCGCAAGCTCAAGTAGGCATCGCCATGGGCACGGGTACGGATGTCGCCATAAGCGCCGGTAGCGTAATTCTCGTCAGAGGTGACTTGCAAGGCATTCTGCGCGCCCGCAAGCTCAGCCAAGCCGCCATGCGGAACATTCGCCAGAATTTGTTTCTCGCTTTTATCTACAACACGCTGGGAGTGCCAATCGCAGCCGGCGTTCTGTACCCTTTCTTCGGCTGGCGCCTGAGCCCGATCCTAGCGGCGGCCGCAATGAGCTTCAGTTCGGTTTCCGTGATTTCCAACTCGCTACGCTTGCAGAACGTAAAGCTCTAAGGATAATGGAGGCACGGGCGGCCCCTCCCGTGCGATTCTGAGCTGGAGTTCGGATTGGGAAGCTGAATAGGCCTGCCAGCACGGGCGAGGACGCCCGCGCCTCCACTGCTCACAGCTTGGTCAAGTACTCCGTCATTTCCTGCGCCGTCCAATTCATCCCGCCGATCACCTTCCGTCGCAGCACGCCGTTGCGGTCGATGATGTAGGTCTCCGGAAACACATGCGTCCCATAGAGGTCGTTGCTCTTCTTGTCGGAGTCGCGCACGGTCACCATGTCCATGCCCTGCTCTTTGATGAACTTGTGGTAGGCGGAATCATCATCGTCGATGCTCACCGCCAGAACCACAACGTTGTGATCCCGCATTTTCCGCGCCATCGCCACCAGCGACGGCGTCTCGTCGATACAGGGCCCGCACCAGCTAGCCCAAAAATTTAGGACGACCGTCTTTCCGCGCAGCCCGCTCAGCGTCACCTTGCGGTCGACGTCCTGCACGGTAAAGTCGGGAGCCACTGTGCCAATCTTTGGGGGAGCCGTGCCGCTGTTGCAGCTCGGGAAACTGACCACGGCCAACGCCATCAGGATGAAAGCCAATCTCTTCACAAGACCTATAATAACGAATCCGCCCATGGCCTCGCTCCCACCGAAAGTACCCTGTCCCGCGGTTTCCGTTATTGTGCCTGCGCGCAATGAACAAGACAGCCTCGGGATGTGCTTGCAGTCGTTGGTCGCGCAGCAGGGAATTGCATTCGAAATCATGGTCGTGGACGACCATTCCACCGACCGCACCCGCGAAATTGCCCTGTCATTTCCGCAAGTGAAAGTCCTCGCAGCCGGACCACTCCCGCAGGGATGGACAGGCAAGGCCAACGCCGTAAGCTACGGCGCCCGTGAGGCCCGCGGATCATGGCTTCTTTTCACTGACGCTGATACCGTCCACAAGCCCGGCTCTTTAGCGCGGGCGATGGACGAGGCGAAGCAACAATCCGCTGACTTCCTCTCCTATTCGCCCGAACAGGAAGTTCACAGTTTCATCGAACGATCGGTCATGCCCGTCATTTTTGCGGAGCTGGCCGCGCGCTACAAACCTACGGAAGTCAGCGATCCCAAAAGTAACGTAGCCGCCGCGAACGGACAGTACATCCTGATCTCGCGCGAAGCCTACGATGCCGTCGGCGGACACGCCGCCATTGCCGGCAGCCTCCTGGAAGACGTTGAACTCGCCGGCACCGTCAAACGCAGCGGCAGAAAGAT